>Ga0209550_10000278_pt1 | contig 45950 bp, 37 predicted proteins | sample LauGreSuBDMM15SN_2_FD_187567 | JGI IMG/M metagenome (GOLD analysis project Ga0209550, IMG submission 187567) | Freshwater lake microbial communities from Lake Michigan, USA - Su13.BD.MM15.SN (SPAdes) (version 5) | ecosystem: Environmental > Aquatic > Freshwater > Lake | place: Lake Michigan...
TCCTCGAACAAGCAGCCAAAAAGAGATCACATCTCTGGTGAGTGCTGAGGCGTACCCGAACTATTCCGGAGAACCCAGTGCTTTTGTCTCTTCAGGGAACTTTCCCGCCCGCCATCTTGGCGCTCGCAGACGGCACGGTCTTTATCGGCAATTCGATCGGAGCCACCGGCTCCACAGTCGGCGAAGTGGTGTTCAACACCTCGCTCACCGGCTACCAAGAAATCCTCACCGACCCCAGCTATTGCCAGCAGATCGTCACCTTGACGTACCCGCACATCGGCAATTACGGCGTCAACGTGGAAGACATCGAAGCCGACCAAGTCCATGCTGCTGGCTTGATCATCAAAGACTTGCCTTTGATCGCAAGCAACTTCCGCTCCAGACAAACCTTGTCGGCCTATTTGGCGGATGCAGGCACGGTGGCCATTGCCAACATTGACACTCGCCAACTCACGCGCATCTTGCGTACCAAGGGCGCGCAAAACGGCGCGATCGTGGGCTTGGCCAAAGGCCAAGAAGTTACACAAGCGTTGATCGACCAAGCTGTGGCAGCGGCCAAAGGCGCACCGAATATGGCGGGCCTCGATCTGGCACAAAAAGTCACCGTGTCCAAGTCTTACGAGTGGACGCAAACCGAGTGGACTTTGGGAGAAGGCTACGGCAACCTGACATCCCCCAAGTTCCATGTGGTCGCATACGACTTTGGCGTCAAGAAAAACATCTTGCGCATGTTGGCCGAGCGCGGCTGCAAAGTCACCGTGGTGCCCGCCAAGACGCCAGCCGCAGAAGTGCTCAAGCACAAGCCCGATGGCATCTTCTTGTCCAACGGCCCTGGCGACCCTCAGCCTTGCGACTACGCGATTGCGGCCGCTGCCGAGTTGATCGAAACCGGCATCCCCACATTCGGCATTTGCCTGGGTCACCAAATCATGGCTTTGGCCAGTGGTGCCAAGACCTTCAAGATGAAGTTTGGTCATCACGGTGCGAATCACCCCGTGAAAGACCTCGACTCCGGTCGCGTGTCCATCACCAGCCAAAACCATGGTTTTGCGGTGGATGAAAAAACCTTGCCCGCCAATTTGCGCGCCACCCATGTGTCGCTGTTTGACGGTACCTTGCAGGGCTTGGCCCGCACCGACAAGCCGGCGTTCTGTTTCCAGGGGCACCCTGAGGCATCACCAGGCCCACACGACATTGCTTACCTCTTTGACCGCTTCATCAACCTGATGGAGACAAAATAATGCCTAAGCGCACCGACCTCAAAAGCATCCTCATCATTGGCGCGGGTCCGATCATCATTGGTCAGGCCTGCGAGTTCGACTACTCTGGCGTGCAAGCCTGCAAAGCTTTGCGCGAAGAGGGCTACAAAGTCATCCTGATCAACAGCAACCCCGCCACGATCATGACCGACCCGGCGACGGCCGACGTGACCTACATCGAGCCCATCACCTGGCAAACCGTTGAGAAGATCATCGCCAAAGAGCGCCCCGATGCGATCTTGCCCACCATGGGGGGGCAAACAGCGCTGAACTGCGCTTTGGACTTGTGGCACAACGGCGTGCTCGAAAAGTACAAGGTCGAGTTGATTGGCGCCACTCCCGAAGCCATCGACAAGGCCGAAGACCGTCTGAAGTTCAAAGACGCCATGACCAAAATCGGTCTGGGTTCGGCCCGCTCCGGCATTGCCCACAGCATGGAAGAGGCTTGGAACGTGCAAAAAACCCTGGGGTTTCCCACGGTCATTCGCCCCAGCTTTACCTTGGGCGGCACGGGCGGCGGCATTGCTTACAACCCAGAAGAGTTCGAAACCATTTGCAAACGTGGCCTGGAGGCTTCGCCTACCAACGAGTTGCTGATTGAAGAGTCTTTGCTGGGCTGGAAAGAGTACGAGATGGAAGTGGTGCGCGACAAGGCGGACAACTGCATCATCGTGTGCTCGATCGAAAACTTGGATCCCATGGGCGTGCACACCGGTGACTCCATCACGGTGGCCCCGGCTCAGACCTTGACCGACAAGGAATACCAAATTTTGCGCAACGCCTCTTTGGCTGTTTTGCGCGAAATTGGTGTGGATACGGGCGGCTCCAACGTACAGTTTTCGATCAACCCCCAGGACGGTCGCATGGTCGTCATTGAGATGAACCCCCGCGTGTCGCGCTCATCGGCCTTGGCTTCCAAAGCCACGGGTTTCCCGATCGCCAAAGTGGCGGCCAAGTTGGCGGTAGGCTATACGCTCGACGAACTGCGCAACGACATCACTGGCGGTACCACACCTGCTTCTTTCGAGCCCTCGATCGATTACGTGGTCACCAAGATTCCGCGTTTTGCGTTTGAAAAATTCCCAACAGCAGATAGCCGCTTGACCACTCAAATGAAGTCGGTGGGCGAGGTGATGGCCATGGGTCGCACCTTCCAGGAGTCGTTCCAGAAAGCCCTGCGCGGTTTGGAAGTCGGCGTGGACGGCATGAACGAAAAAACGCAAGACCGCGAAGTGCTCGAGAAAGAACTGGGCGAGCCTGGCCCCGAGCGCATTTGGTACGTGGGCGATGCGTTTGCCATGGGCCTGAGCGTGGACGAGGTGTTCGCCTTGACCAAGATTGACCCTTGGTTCCTCGTGCAGATCGAAGAAATCGTCAAGATCGAGTTGGAACTTGAAACCACGACGCTTGAAGCGGTCACCGCCGATGAGTTGCGTGCGCTCAAGAAGAAAGGCTTCTCGGATCGTCGCTTAGCCAAATTGCTCAAAACGACTGAGCATGTTGTGCGTGCACGGCGTCATGCCTTGAACATTCGCCCCGTGTACAAACGAGTCGACACCTGTGCTGCTGAGTTCTCCACCGACACCGCCTACATGTACTCTTGCTATGAAGGCAACGGAGACGGCGAGTGCGAAGCCGAACCCACCACGAACAAGAAAATCATGGTCTTGGGTGGCGGCCCCAACCGCATTGGCCAAGGCATCGAATTTGACTACTGCTGCGTGCATGCAGCACTCGCCATGCGCGAAGACGGTTACGAAACCATCATGGTCAACTGCAACCCAGAGACCGTGTCGACCGATTACGACACCTCGGACCGCTTGTACTTCGAACCCGTCACCTTGGAAGACGTGCTTGAAATCGTCGACAAAGAAAAGCCAACAGGCGTCATCGTGCAATACGGCGGTCAAACGCCCTTGAAGTTGGCGCTGGACTTGGAGGCCGCAGGCGTGCCCATCATCGGCACCAGCCCCGACATGATCGACGCGGCCGAAGACCGCGAGCGTTTTCAGAAATTGTTGCAAGAACTGGGGCTTCGCCAACCCCCCAACGCCACTGCGCGCACCGAACCCGAAGCCTTAGAAAAAGCCGCAGCTTTGGGTTACCCTTTGGTGGTGCGCCCCAGCTATGTGCTGGGTGGCCGTGCCATGGAAATCGTGCACGAACAACGCGATTTGGAGCGCTACATGCGCGAAGCGGTCAAGGTGTCGCACGATTCGCCCGTGCTTTTGGACCGCTTCTTGAATGACGCAATCGAATGCGATGTGGATTGCCTTCGCGACCCCGAAGGCAAGACCTTCATCGGCGGTGTGATGGAACACATCGAACAAGCGGGCGTGCACAGCGGTGACTCGGCTTGCTCCTTGCCGCCTTATTCGCTGTCGTCTGCCACTGTGGACGAGCTCAAGCGCCAATCGGCTGCGATGGCGGCTGCTTTGAATGTGGTCGGCTTGATGAACGTGCAGTTCGCCATCCAGCATGTGGATGGCCAAGACGTGATCTACGTGCTGGAAGTCAATCCCCGCGCTTCGCGTACCGTGCCATATGTCTCCAAAGCCACGGGCATTCAGCTGGCCAAGGTGGCTGCGCGTTGCATGGCGGGTCAAACACTCGCCTCGCAAGGCATCACCAAAGAAGTCACGCCACCGTATTTCAGCGTCAAAGAAGCGGTGTTCCCGTTTGTGAAGTTTCCTGGCGTGGACACGATTCTTGGCCCCGAAATGAAGTCCACAGGTGAAGTAATGGGCGTGGGCAAGACCTTTGGCGAAGCTTTTGTGAAGAGCCAGTTGGGTGCTGGAACCAAGCTGCCACGTCCGACGAAGGCCGATGGCACGCCATCAGGAAAAGTCTTTATTTCGGTCAAGAACAACGACAAGGCGCGTGTCATCGAAGTGGCGCGTCAGTTGGTGGCTCAGGGCTTTGAGCTCGTGGCCACCAAGGGCACGGCTGCGGCCATTCAGGCCGCTGGCGTGGCCTGTGCCACGGTGAACAAAGTGACCGAAGGCCGCCCCCACATTGTGGACATGATCAAGAACAACGAAGTGGTGCTGGTCATCAACACGGTGGAAGAGCGCCGCAATGCGATCGCTGATTCGCGCAATATTCGCACTTCGGCCTTGCTCAACCGTGTCACCACCTTTACAACCATAGCAGGCGCGGAAGCGGCTGTGGAAGGCATGAAGTACATGGACCAGCTGGGTGTGATTTCTGTGCAAGAAATGCACGCGCAGCTGGTAGCCTAAATCTCTGCTTGTAGCCTCGCGCCTTGGACCGGGCGCAAGGCATAATGTTATCAATAACCGCCGAGTTTCAAAACTCGGCGGTTTGCTTTTGGAGAACCGAACATGTCAACCATCCCGATCACCAAACGTGGTGCTGAAAAACTCAAGGACGAGTTGCATCGCCTCAAAACTGTGGACCGCCCCGGCGTCATTCAGGCCATTGCCGAAGCGCGTGCGCAGGGCGACCTGAGCGAGAACGCCGAATACGATGCAGCCAAAGACCGTCAAGGCTTTGTGGAAGGCCGTATCCAAGAAATTGAAGGCAAGTTGTCGGCCGCGCAGATCATCGACCCGGCGTCGGTGGATGCGGGAGGCCGCGTGGTGTTCGGCACCACCGTCGAATTGGAAGATGAGAGCTCGGGAGAGGCTGTGACCTACCAGATCGTGGGTGAGGATGAAGCTGACTTGAAACTGGGATTGATCAACATCGGTAGTCCCATTGCGCGGGCCTTGATCGGCAAGGAAGAGGGGGATGTGGCCGAAGTGCAGGCGCCAGGTGGTGTGCGACGTTATGAGATTGTGGGCGTGTCTTACGTCTGAGACAAAACAAAGGCCGCTGTTCGGCGGCCTTTTGGGGTGTTGCCAGCCCGATGCGGACGGTTCGGTTTTCAGTCGTGGCGGCCTTTCTTGACCGATTTTTGCTTGGGTTTGGCCCGCTTGATCTGGCCGCCTGCGGCCAGACGTTGATTGCCCAGCACACGTACGGTTTTGACTTCAGGGCGTTGACCGCCGCGTGAGCTGTATTTCAGAATTTTGAAATCACGAGGACCTGCTTTGCGGTCTTCGTCTGTTTCCTTGATCTTTTCAGGCTGAGGGCGCCAGAGGATCAGCAGTTTGCCGATGTGCTGGATGGGCGCGGCGCTGAGTTGGTCGGCCAATTGGGCGAACATGGCTTCACGTGCAGCACGGTCATCGCCCAGCACGCGGATCTTGATCAGGCCATGGGCGTTCAGGGCGGCTTCGGTTTCCTTGACGACGGCAGGGGTCAGGCCATCGCCGCCGATCATGACGACCGGATCCAGGTGATGGGCATCGGCGCGAAAAACTTTGCGCTCGGCAGGTGTGAGTTGTATTTGGGGCATCCCCGTATTATCCCCGCAAGGAAGCAAAAGAGTGAAAGTCAAAACCAAAAGTAAAAAGGTCAACAAAGCATGGTTGAACGACCACGTCAATGACACCTATGTGAAACTGGCCCTGAAAGAGGGATACCGGGCTCGGGCGGCTTACAAACTCAAGGAAATCGACGAAACCTTGGGCCTGATCCGGCCCGGCCATTTGGTGGTGGACCTGGGTTCTGCCCCCGGCGCTTGGAGTCAGTACCTGCGCCGCCGCTTGTCACCCGATGGTGCGGCCGTGGGTGAACTCAATGGCATCATCATTGCGTTGGACATTCTGCCCATGGAGCCCGTGGAGGGGGTGCAGTTCATTCAGGGGGATTTTCGCGAAAGCGAGGTGGCCGCCCTTCTGGAAGCGGCATTGCAAGGGCGTCAGGCCGACGTGGTGGTGTCCGACATGGCCCCCAATTTGTCGGGCATCGAGGCCTCGGATGCGGCCCGGGTGGCGCATTTGATCGAGCTGGCCGTGGAGTTTGCGCAAAATCACATGAAGCCGCAGGGGGCTTTGGTGGTCAAGGTCTTTCACGGCAGTGGCTACAGCCAGATTGTCAAGATGCTCAAGGAGACCTTCAAGGTGGTCAAGCCGATCAAGCCCAAATCCTCACGCGATAAATCTTCGGAGACTTTTTTGGTGGGAATGGGCCTGATTCAAGGGGCCTGATGTATTAATTCCCAGCTTTTAAAGGGCCAAACCTCTGAAAAGGTTAGCCAAGGCTTCTGGCAGGCCTAGAATGGTGACAGTCAATTTTTTCGATTGGAGTCTCTCTTGAATAACCCTTGGTTTTCCAAAATTGCCGTCTGGATGGTGATTGCCATGGTGCTGTTCACCTTGTTCAAACAATTTGACAACCGTGGTGTCGCCGGCGCGAACGCCATTGGTTATTCTGATTTTTTGGAAGAGGTGCGCAGCAACCGTATCAAGAGCGCCACGATTTCCGAAAGCCCTGGCGGCACTGAAATCTTGGCTGTCACGGTCGATGACCGTCGCATCAAAACCACTGCCACTTACCTCGACCGCGGTCTGGTGGGTGATTTGATCAGCAGTGGCATCAAGTTTGACGTCAAGCCACGCGAAGAGGGCTCCTTGCTCATGACCTTGCTGGTCAGCTGGGGTCCGATGCTGCTTTTGATTGGTGTTTGGGTCTACTTCATGCGCCAAATGCAAGGGGGTGGCAAAGGCGGTGCGTTCAGTTTTGGCAAGTCCAAGGCCCGCATGATGGACGAAAACAACAACAACACCACTTTTGCGGATGTGGCCGGTTGTGATGAAGCCAAAGAAGAAGTCAAAGAGGTAGTCGACTTCCTCAAGGATCCCCAACGTTTCCAGAAATTGGGCGGTCGAATTCCTCGCGGTTTGTTGTTGGTGGGGCCTCCCGGAACCGGTAAGACCCTGCTGGCCAAAAGCATCGCAGGCGAAGCCAAAGTTCCGTTCTTTAGCATTTCTGGTTCTGATTTTGTTGAGATGTTTGTCGGTGTGGGCGCTTCCCGCGTTCGCGACATGTTTGAAAACGCCAAAAAGAATGCGCCTTGCATCATTTTCATTGACGAAATCGACGCGGTCGGTCGGCAACGTGGTGCAGGCTTGGGCGGCGGTAACGACGAGCGCGAGCAAACCCTTAACCAGATGCTGGTCGAGATGGATGGATTTGAAACCAATCTGGGTGTGATCGTCGTGGCGGCCACCAACCGTCCGGACATTTTGGACGCTGCCTTGTTGCGCCCCGGCCGTTTCGACCGACAGGTGTATGTGACTTTGCCCGACATCCGCGGTCGCGAGCAAATCCTGAACGTGCACATGCGCAAAGTGCCCATCGGCCAAGACGTGAACGCGGGCGTGATCGCGCGCGGTACGCCCGGCATGAGCGGTGCCGATCTGGCCAACCTTTGCAACGAAGCGGCCTTGATGGCGGCACGTCGCAACGCCCGCGTGGTCGAGATGGTCGACTTTGAAAAAGCCAAGGACAAGATCCTGATGGGCCCCGAGCGCAAGAGCATGGTCATGCCCGAGGAAGAGCGGCGCAACACGGCGTATCACGAAGCAGGGCACGCCCTCATCGGCAACCTGCTGCCCAAGTGCGATCCGGTGCACAAGGTCACCATCATCCCCCGTGGACGAGCGCTGGGCGTGACGATGAGCTTGCCCGAGAAGGACCGCTACAGCTTCGACAAAGAGTTCATGCTCAACCAGATCAGCATGCTGTTTGGTGGGCGCATTGCTGAAGAAGTCTTCATGAATCAGATGACGACTGGTGCCAGCAACGACTTCGAGCGTGCCACCTCCATTGCCCGCGACATGGTCATGCGTTACGGCATGACCGATGCCTTGGGCCCGATGGTGTACGCTGAAAACGAAGGCGAAGTGTTTCTTGGCCGCTCGGTCACCAAGACCACCAACATGAGCGAAGCCACCATGCAAAAGGTGGACTTGGAGGTGCGCCGCATCATCGACGAGCAGTACAGCTTGGCACGCCGTTTGATCGAAGAACACAGCGCCCAAATGCACGCCATGGCCAAAGCATTGCTTGAGTGGGAAACCATTGACAAAGACCAGATTGCCGACATCATGGCAGGCCGTGATCCATTGCCTCCAAAGGACTGGACACCACGCACGCCTCCCTCGGGTGGCAGCAGCGATGGTGGCACGCCAGTCGTTCAACCTGAACCCGCTACCACGGCGGCCTGAGCGAGTCAGGACAAGTCAATGAGACAACGGACGGGGCCTTCGGGCCCCGTTTTCCATGGTGGTGCCTTTTTTTGTTTTGTTTGAAAGTTGCTTGTTGTATGCATTGGCAAACCACACGTTTTAAGCTGGACCTCACTCGCCCTTGGGTCATGGGCATCGTCAACCTGACCCCAGACTCTTTTTCGGATGGCGGACAGCATGCGCAGGGCTCACAGGCCTTGCAGCATGCCGAGCGGTTGTTGCGAGAAGGTGCAGGCGTTCTGGATGTGGGGGCGGAGTCGACCCGACCTGGTGCCCAAGCGGTGCCGCTGGAAGACGAGTTGGCGCGGTTGATGCCATTTTTGCGCGAAGCCGTGCGTTGGCAGGTTCCGATCTCGGTGGACACTTACAAGCCTGAGGTGATGCAGGCGGTTCTGGACTTAGGGGTGGACATCGTGAACGACATCTGGGCTTTGCGTCAGCCAGGTGCCGAGCGCGTGGTGGTGGCCCATCCATCGTGTGGCGTGTGTTTGATGCACATGCACCGTGACCCGCAGACCATGCAACTGGACACCATGAGCGGCGACGTCGTTTCCGATGTCAAGCAATTTTTGCAAGCGCGCATGCAAAGTCTCTTGGTACAAGGCGTTGATGCAGCCCGTTTGGTGCTGGATCCAGGCATTGGGTTTGGCAAAACGGTGACGCAAAACTTCGAATTGCTGGCCCACCAAGCGCAATGGATGCTGGAGGGACGTCCCGTCATGTCGGCTTGGTCTCGAAAATCGTCCTTGGGGGCCGTGCTGACCCAAGACGGCGTTATTCCCCAGCCCTCTGAGCGCTTGTCGGCCAGTGTGGCTGCGGCTTTACTGGCCGTAGAACGGGGTGCTCGACTGGTTCGTGTGCACGATGTCAAGGCCACAGTGGACGCCTTGAAAGTCTGGCAAGCAGTCCAAACAGCCGTCGCTGAAAAATGAGCGCTGGCACTCGGTGCGTGTCAGCGATTTGGCTTGCCTAGACCGATAAAATCAGACGACTCATTATAAAAAAAGGATCAGTTCATGGCGCGTCAATATTTCGGGACAGACGGCATTCGCGGCACTGTGGGGCAAAGCCCCATCACCCCCGACTTCATCCTGCGCTTGGCTCACGCGGTCGGCCGTGTCTTGAAGACCCAGGAACCCCATCCCGTGGTGTTGATCGGCAAAGACACCCGCATTTCCGGGTACATGCTCGAAAGTGCTCTGGAGTCGGGCTTCAATTCTGCAGGGGTGGACGTGGTCTTGCTCGGGCCTGTGCCGACGCCCGCGGTGGCTTACCTGACCCGAGCGCAGCGCGCTTCCTTGGGGGTGGTGATCAGTGCCAGCCACAACCCGTTTGCCGACAACGGCATCAAATTCTTCAGCGCCAAAGGACAGAAACTGTCCGATGCTTGGGAGGAGTCCGTGGAAGCCAGGCTGCTGGAGGACCCGGTCTGGGCGGATTCTGCCGATCTGGGCAAGACCCGGCGACTGGACGATGCAGCGGGCCGATACATCGAATTTTGCAAGAACACATTCTCCAACGACTTGACCCTTAAAGGCTTGAAGATTGTGGTGGATGCGGCCCACGGGGCCGCTTATCAGATCGCGCCCAAGGTCTTTCACGAATTGGGTGCCGAGGTGGTCGCCATCGGTTGCGCGCCCAATGGCCTGAACATCAACAAAGGCGTGGGCGCGACGCACCCCGAGGCGCTGGTGCAGGCCGTCAAGGACCACCGTGCCGATTACGGCGTGGCCCTCGACGGTGATGCCGACCGCCTGCAGTTGGTGGATGCCACTGGCCGCTTGTTCAATGGGGACGAGTTGTTGTACCTGATGGTCGCTGACCGCTTGGCCCGTGACGAGGCTGTTCCCGGTGTCGTGGGCACTTTGATGACCAACCTAGCGGTAGAGATTGCCCTCCAAAAGCGAGGCGTGCAATTTGTGCGGGCCAAAGTGGGAGACCGCTATGTGTTGGAGGTCCTGCACGACAAAGGCTGGTTGCTTGGCGGAGAAGGCTCGGGCCATTTGCTGGCCCTGGACAAGCACACCACGGGCGATGGTCTGGTCAGTGCTTTGCAAGTGCTGCAAGCCTGTGTGAGCAGTGGTCAGGCCATGGCGCAGTTGCTCGAAGGGGTCAGTCTCTTTCCGCAAACCTTGATCAATGTGCGCCTGTCGCCCGGATTTGATTGGCAAGGTCACGCCCTCTTGTGGGCGGCCAAACAAGCGGTCGAGACCGAGTTGGGCGATGCCGGGCGGGTTTTGATTCGTGCCAGCGGCACCGAACCCTTGGTCCGCGTCATGGTCGAGGCCAGGGATGCGGCGCAGGCGCGTCAATGCGCTGAACGGATTGCGGCGACCTTGGCATAACGACCCCGCAGTTGTCTCGTCCATCATTTGCTTGAGCGGGCTAGGATGTGCACGCCCCACCCGTGTGGTGAGGCATGTCCAAGTTCTTTGAGGGCGTATTTTTCAGTAGATCAGCCGGTCCGGCTTGATCTCTTGCAAGATCGTAGTGGCGATTTCTTCGATAGACTTGGTCGTGGTCGACAGCCAACGGATGCCTGATCGGCGCATCATGGCTTCACCTTCAGAGACTTCCATGCGGCAGTTTTCAAGGCTGGCGTAACGCGAGTTGGGGCGGCGCTCCGTGCGGATTTCTGACAGACGCTCCGGCTGAATGCTCAGGCCAAAGATTTTCGGGCGATGTGGCATCAGCGCGGGCGGCAGCTGTTTGCGCTCAAAGTCCTCCGGGATCAAGGGGTAGTTGGCTGCTTTCAAGCCGTGCTGCATGGCCAAATAAAGGCTGGTGGGGGTTTTGCCGCTGCGGCTGACACCCACCAAAATGACATCCGCCGACTCCAGATCGCGATTTGATTGACCGTCGTCGTGCGCCAGCGAAAAATTGATGGCTTCAATCCGGTCGTGGTATTCCTTGCTTTTGCTCACGTCTGAAAAACGGCCCACTCGGTGGTGCGACTTGATACCGAGCTCGGCTTCCAGTGGATTTACAAATGTACCGAACATGTCGAGCAGCATGCCCTGGCAATGTTCTTGAAGCACTTTGAGGACATCCATGTTCACCAGGGTGGTGAACACAATGGGTTTGGTACCTTCCGTGTCGGCGGTGTGGTTGATCTGCCGCACCGCTTGGTGTGCTTTGTCGATGGTGTCTGTGAATGGCAGTCGAACATGGCGAGACTTCATGTCGAATTGGGCCAGGATGGCGTTGCCAAAAGTTTCGGCGGTGATGCCTGTGCCGTCAGATACGAAAAATACAGTGCGTTTTGGCATGCTCGTCATTTATTTCAATGGCCGGGGTCAGCATGACCCCTAAAATCAGTCAATTATCCACCGCTGTCCGCTCGGGGTTCTATTCAAAGAACAACACAACCCTGACCTGCACCATGGAGCCGGGTTTTAACTTTGGAGCTTTGCATGTCTGATCTTTTCAGCGAGACCGCTTTGGTCGTTCCCTTTGAGTTGTTGCGCATGACCGACGTCGAGTCAGTCGGGGGCAAAAACGCCAGCTTGGGCGAGATGATTTCCCAATTGCCCTTGGGCGTTCGTGTGCCCACAGGCTTTGCCACCACCGCTCACGCATTTAGGCAATTTTTGGCTTTCGCAGGCCTGACCGAACGCATCAATGCCCGTTTAGACGCTTTGGATACCGAAGATGTGCGCGCCTTGGCCGCAGCGGGTGCCGAAATCCGCGCCATGGTCGAAGCCCAGCCCTTTCCCGTCGACTTGGAAAAAGCCATCCGCGAGGAGTTTGTGCGCCTGCAGGGCAGTAACCTGGAGTCTTCATTTGCGGTGCGTTCTTCGGCCACTGCCGAAGATTTGCCCGATGCCTCGTTTGCCGGTCAGCAAGAAACCTTTTTGAACGTGGTCGGTATCGACGATGTTCTTCATAAGATGAAAGAGGTGTTCGCCTCGTTGTACAACGACCGCGCCATCAGTTACCGCGTGCACAAGGGCTTTGCTCACGCCGACGTGGCCTTGTCGGCTGGCGTGCAGCGCATGGTGCGCTCTGATTTGGGTGCGGCGGGCGTCATGTTCACCATAGACACCGAGTCGGGTTTTGAAGACGTGGTGTTCATCACCTCGAGTTACGGTTTGGGCGAGACGGTGGTGCAGGGTGCCGTGAACCCGGACGAGTTCTATGTCCACAAGCCGATGCTGGCAGCCGGCAAGCGCAGCGTGATCCGTCGCAACCTGGGCTCCAAGCTCATTGAGATGGTGTTCGCCAGCGCGCAAGAAAAAGCGGCTTCGGGCAAGCTGGTCAAAACCACCGACGTGCCCACCGAGCTGCGCAACCGCTACAGCCTGACCGATGACGAGGTCGAGCAATTGGCCCGCTATGCGGTGGTCATCGAGCAGCATTACGGTCGCCCCATGGACATCGAGTGGGGCAAGGATGGCACCGACGGCTTGCTTTATATTTTGCAGGCTCGCCCAGAGACCGTGAAAAGTCAGGCCAAAGGCACGCCCGAGCTGCGCTACAAACTCAAAGGCAAAAGCGCCATCTTGGCTGAGGGCAGGGCGATTGGCCAAAAGATTGGCACCGGCCCGGTACGCCTGGTTCACCACATCAGTGAGATGGACCAAGTTCAGCCGGGCGATGTGTTGGTGACCGACATGACCGACCCGAACTGGGAACCGGTGATGAAGCGCGCCAGCGCCATTGTGACCAACCGGGGCGGGCGCACTTGCCACGCCGCCATCATTGCTCGCGAACTGGGCATTCCTGCAGTGGTCGGTTGTGGCAATGCCACCGAGCAATTGACCGAAGGCAGTCTGGTCACCGTCAGCTGCGCCGAGGGCGATACCGGGCACATTTACGATGGACTGCTCGAAACCGAAATCAGCGAGATCCAGCGCGGCGTGCTGCCTGAGATCAAAACCAAAATCATGATGAACGTGGGCAATCCCCAATTGGCCTTTGACTTTGCCCAGCTGCCCAATGCTGGCGTGGGCTTGGCCCGTCTGGAGTTCATCATCAACAACAACATTGGCGTTCATCCCAAGGCCATCCTGGATTACCCCGCCATCGACGCTGACCTGAAAAAAGCCGTGGAGTCGGTGGCCCGTGGCCACGCCTCTCCCCGTGCTTTTTATGTTGACAAGGTCGCCGAAGGCGTGGCCAGCATCGCCGCTGCCTTCTGGCCCAAACCGGTCATCGTGCGACTGTCGGACTTCAAGAGCAACGAATACCGCAAGCTGATTGGCGGCAGCCGCTACGAGCCGGAAGAAGAAAATCCGATGCTGGGTTTTCGGGGTGCTGCGCGCTACATCAGCGCAGATTTCGGCGAGGCTTTCGCCATGGAGTGCGAAGCCCTTAAGCGGGTACGAGGCGAGATGGGCCTGACCAATGTGCAGATCATGGTGCCCTTTGTGCGCACCTTGGGGCAGGCCGAGAAGGTCACGCACCTGCTGGCCAGCCAAGGTCTGCGCCGCGGCGAAAACGAGCTCAAGTTGATCATGATGTGCGAGGTGCCGAGCAACGCCATCCTGGCTGAGCAGTTTCTCGAGTTTTTTGATGGTTTTTCGATTGGCTCGAACGACCTGACTCAGCTGACTTTGGGTTTGGACCGCGACTCAGGCATGCCGCTTTTGGCCGCTGATTTTGACGAGCGTGATCCTGCCGTGACGGCCTTGATTTCTCAAGCCATCAAGGCCTGCTTGTCCAAAGGCAAATACATTGGTATTTGCGGTCAAGGCCCATCGGATCATCCGGACTTTGCGCATTGGTTGATGGACCAAGGCATCAGCTCGATCTCGTTGAACCCGGACACCGTCATCGAGACTTGGACGAATCTGGGGCGCTGAGCCCGAGGTCTCCACATGATCAGGACATGGCAATGAGCAAACCCCATGACGTCGCCATGTCTTCGGCTTACCGCTGGCGACTGCACCGCAACGTCCTGATTTATGTGGTTTTTCTTCTGGGCTTGATCAGTGCCATGGCCTGGGCTGAGCGCTCGGGCCTGTCCCGCAATCTGATCGGTCCGATTTTTTTGTTCAGCACGGTCATGATCTACGCACTGATCGGGATCGCTGGACGGACTACGAACGAGGACGAGTATTACGTGGCCGGTCGGCGCATCCCGGCCATGTACAACGGCATGGCCACGGCGGCAGACTGGATGAGCGCGGCCTCTTTCATCAGTCTGGCGGGGGCGCTGTACCTGCAAGGCTTTTCCGGCAGCGGCAACCAGCCCGGTGGCCTGGCCTATGTGATCGGCTGGACTGGCGGTTTTTGTCTGGTGGCCTTGTTGATTGCTCCTCAATTGCGTGCCATGCGCTTGTACACCTTGCCCGACTACTTCGATCAGCGCTATGGCGGTCGATGGCCACGGGTGATTGCGGCGCTGGCCTCTGTGCTGTGTTCATTCACCTATGTGGTTGCCCAGATCTATGGCATTGGCCTGATCGCTTCAAGACTCACCGGTGTGCAATTTGAAATCGGTATTTTGTTGGGCTTGGGTGGTGTTCTGCTGTGCTCTTTTCTGGGTGGGATGCGGGCCATCACCTGGACCCAAGTGGCGCAGTACATCATGCTGCTGTTGGCCTTTCTCATTCCGGTGTCCTGGCTGGCTTACAAACAACTGGGCAACCCTGTGGCACCTTGGGTCTATGGTGCGCAGCTGTCGGCCATTGCCAGCATCGAAAAGCGCCTCATGGACGACCCGGCCGAGCTGGAAGTGCGCCGCGAATACGCTCAGCGGGCCAAGCTCTATGCTGAGCGCTTGCAAGATGTGGATGCGGCCATGGTCGATCTGCGACAGGAATTGGAGGAAAAAATCCGCTTGCTCAAAGCGCAGGGGGCCGACTTCGCCACCATTGCCCAAGTTCGCCGTGAATTGCTGGCTGTGCCGCACGAAGCCTCTGCTGCACGCGAGTTGTGGACCCGTGCGAAGCACGACAACCTGGAGCGTGCGCGGCCTTTGGGCGGCATGCCGCCGCATGCACAGGCTTTCACCGGGGAACCCGATGGCGGGCTGGCCCAAGAGAAATTGTTCAGCGAGTCACGTCTGAATTTCTTGGCCCTGGTGTTTTGCCTGATGATTGGTACAGCAGGATTGCCGCATTTGTTGACCCGCTTCTACACCACGCCTTCGGTATCCGAAACGCGCAGTTCAGTGGCGTGGTCCTTGTTTTTCATCGGCCTGATTTACCTGAGCGTGCCCGCTTTGGCTGTGCTGGTGAAGTTCGAGGTGCTCAATACCTTGGTGGGCAGCAGCTTTGCTGACTTGCCCAGCTGGATGGCGCAGTGGGCCAGGTTGGACTCGGCCTTGTTGTCGTTTTCGGACGTCAACGGTGACGGCATTTTGCAACTGGGTGAGCTCAAACTTGGGGCAGACATCATCATGTTGGCCACGCCCGAATTGGGCGGAATGCCGTTTGTGGTGTCTGGCTTGGTGGCAGCCGGCGGGCTGGCAGCCGCTTTGTCGACAGCCGATGGTTTGCTGTTGACGATCAGCAATGCCTTGGTGCGCGACATTCGGCCCAATGGCGTTAATGGCCCCAAGTCTTCGGAAGGGCGGGTGATCCTGTCCAAGTTCGCTTTGCTGGCGGTGGCCATGCTGGCGGCGGTGGTGGCGGCTTTCAAGCCCGCAGAAATCTTGGCCTTGGTGTCAGCCTCTTTTTCGCTGGCTGCATCCGCCTTTTTTCCAGGCATGGTGCTGGGGATGGCCTGGCAGCGGGTGCATCGTGCGGCGGTGGTACTGGGCATGTTGTCGGGTTTGGGGGTGACGATTTTTTACATGATGGTCAATGCCCCTGGTTTGCGCCATTTTTGGGAGTTGGACCTTCATGGCGGCTTGTGGTGGGGCATTCAGCCCTTATCCGCAGGCGTTTTTGGGGTCCCTGTTGGTTTTGTGGTCATGGTGCTGGCCACCTTGCTGATCCCGCAGCGCCTGATGGGACCAAACCTGCGTTCACAGGTGCCCCAAGCCGACCCGCCCAACAACTATCCGGGACTATGATGTTCTCAAGCTATAATCATAGGCTTCGCCTTGCTGCACCCCGACAGACGCTGGGGGCAGCTATTCCAACCATTTGGGTTAACCTCAAGGAGTCTCAATGCGTCATTACGAAATCATTTTGCTGATCCATCCCGATCAGTCCGAACAAGTGCCAGCCATGCTTGAACGCTACAAAGGCATGATCACTGCCGGCGGTGGCAGCATTCATCGTGTGGAAGACTGGGGCCGCCGTCAATTGGCCTATCAGATCAACAAACTGGGCAAAGCGCACTATCTGTGCGTGAACATTGAAGCCGACCAAGCCGTGATGGCCGAACTCGAGCATGCCTTCAAGTTCAACGATGCCGTGCTGCGTCACCTGACGGTGCTGAAGAAAAAAGCCGACGCTGGTCCTTCTTCCATGATGAAGACGGTCGAGCGCGAAGAATCCCGCAAGTCACAACAAGCCGAATTCGCCGCTTGACACGTGCCTGTTGAGGAGTGAACCGTACCGAACTGAAAGCCTGTATTGCTGAGCAAGCCGCTTTGCGATACACCCCCGCTGGTTTGCCTGCTCTTGATTTGGTTCTGGAGCACGCCTCTGAAGTACAAGAGGCTGGGCAAATGCGCAAAGTCCAGTTGAAGCTTCGTGCCTTGGCCTTCGGGTCATTGGCCGAAAGACTGGCCAAGCAAGCGGTAGGCACTGTCTGGACGTTTCAGGGCTTTTTGGCCACCCCTCGACAAGGCAAAAGTGTCGTGTTGCATATTCAAAAGTTTCAGCAAGATTAATTTCAGGAGGCCCCATGGCCACGTTCAAAAAATTCAACAAAGACAAGCGCCCTAAGCGCAACACCCAGTCACTGCTCTTCAAACGCAAGCGTTTTTGCCGCTTCACGGTGACTGGTGTCGAAGAAATCGACTACAAAGATGTGGATACTCTGCGTGATTTCATTGCCGAAAACGGCAAGATCATTCCTGCACGCTTGACTGGCACCCGTGCCATTTTCCAGCGACAGCTCAACACCGCCATCAAGCGCGCACGCTTTTTGGCCATGTTGCCCTACACCGACCAGCACAAAGTCTAAGGAGTTCAACCATGCAAATCATTCTGCTCGAAAAGGTTGTGAACCTGGGTAATCTGGGCGATATCGTCAAAGTCAAAGACGGCTACGCTCGTAACTTTTTGATCCCACAAGGCCGCGCACGTCGCGCCACCGAAGCCAACAAGGCCGAGTTTGAAGCTCGCCGCGTTGAATTGGAAAAAGCCGCTGCTGCCAAATTGGCCGAAGCCCAAGCCCAAGGCGAGAAATTGTCTGGCCTGGTGGTCAAGTTGTCGCAAAAAGCCGGTGTGGATGGCCGTTTGTTTGGTTCCGTGACCAACCACGACATCGCCGAAGAGCTGAACAAGCAAGGCTACAAACTGGTCAAGTCACAGATCCGCATGCCCCACGGCCCCATCAAGGTGGTGAGCGATTCCACCGTGTCAGTGGCTCTGCACACCGACGTGGTGGTCGACGTGACCGTAACGGTGTACGGCGAAACAGCCTGATTTTTGCTGCTTTCTGAAAAGCCGCCCGGCCTTGTGCTTGGCGGCTTTTTTATTTGGCTCCGCGATCTGATTTTTACAGGACAGCACACCGGATGCACAGAGCTTATCCACAGCTTTATCCCAAACTTGCAGCGTTTTTGCGACTACCATGGTCTTTTGAGGTCTTTCACCCATGTCCGCCGTTTTTGCTAATTCCTTGAATACCTTTAACTCCGACCTTTCCGGCGATAACCCGGTGGCCAAGCTGCGCGTGCCGCCGAATTCGATTGAAGCCGAGTCCAGTGTTTTGGGCGGCTTGTTGCTGGACAATGGCGCTTGGGACCGTGTGGGGGATTTGCTGGTCGACAACGACTTTTACCGGCACGAACACAAGCTGATTTATGCCGCCATAGGGGCGCTGGTCAATGCTTCCAAACCTGCCGATGTCATCACTGTGAACGAGCAGCTGCAAAACCAGGGCAAGGCGGAGGAAATGGGTGGCTTGGGCTACTTGAATTCTCTGGCGCAGTACGTGCCCAGCGCCAGCAATATCCGCCGCTATGCCGAGATCGTGCGCGAGCGCTCGATCTTGCGCAAACTGGTGTCCGCCAGCGACGAGATCGCGACCAACGCCTTCAATCCCCAAGGCAAGGCGATTGACCGCATCTTGGACGAGGCCGAGCAAAAAATCTTCAACATCGGTGAAGAAGGCTCGCGCATGAAGCAAGGCTTTCAGTCGATGGACACGCTGGTGGTGGAGTTGCTCGACCGCGTGCAGGAGATGGCCAACAACCCCAATGACATCACTGGGGTTCCCACAGGTTTCTACGACCTGGACCGCATGACTTCGGGCTTGCAGCCCGGGGACATGGTGGTGTTGGCGGCACGACCTTCCATGGGTAAAACGGCTTTTGCGATCAACATCGCCGAGCATGTGGCCTTGAACGAGGGCTTGCCAGTGGCGGTGTTTTCGATGGAAATGGGCGCATCGCAGTTGGCGGTGCGTGTGGTGGGCTCGATTGGGCGCATCGATCAAGGTCATTTGCGCACAGGCAAGCTCAGCGATGACGAGTGGCCACGCTTGACCGAGGCCATTGAAAAACTGCGCACCGTGTCCTTGCACATCGACGAAACGCCAGGCCTGACGTCGTCCGAATTACGGGCCAATGCTCGGCGTCTGGCGCGCCAGTGCGGCAAGCTGGGACTGATTGTGGTGGACTATTTGCAGCTGATGAGTGGTTCGGGCGGTGCGGGCGGTGACAACCGCGCCACCGAACTGGGCGAGATTTCGCGAGGGCTGAAAATGCTGGCCAAAGAGCTGCAGTGCCCGGTGATTGCCTTGTCGCAATTGAACCGCAGTGTCGAGCAACGCACCGACAAACGCCCCATGATGAGCGACTTGCGTGAGTCCGGTGCCATCGAGCAGGATGCGGACATCATCATGTTCATTTACCGCGATGATTACTACAACAAGGATTCGAAAGAGCCAGGGGTGGCCGAAATCATCATTGGTAAACAGCGAAACGGCCCCACAGGGACCGTTAAGCTGACTTTTTTGAAGAATTTGACCCGTTTCGAGAGCTTGGCCTCAGGCCTCAGCGACGATTACTGAGGCCTGCAGGTCAATGCAAGAGCCGGTGCGTCAAAGGGCTTCGCTGGCAAAGTCAGCCAGTCTGGAGCGCTCCCCGCGGGCCAAGGTGATGTGGCCTCCATGCGCCCAACCTTTGAAACGGTCTACTGCGTAGGTCAGGCCGGATGAGCCTTCGGTCAGGTAGGGGGTGTCGATCTGGGCGAGGTTGCCCATGCAGATGATCTTGGTGCCTGGGCCTGCTCGGGTGATCAGGGTTTTCATCTGCTTGGGCGTCAGATTTTGCGCTTCGTCAATAATCACATACTTGCTCATGAAGGTGCGTCCGCGCATGAAGTTCATGCTCTTGATCTTGATGCGGCTCTTGATCAGTTCATTGGTTGCGGCGCGGCCCCATTCACCGGCGTTGCCACCTTCGCCTTTGGCCAAAAATTCCAGGTTGTCGTCCAAAGCGCCCATCCAGGGGCCCATTTTTTCTTCTTCGGTGCCGGGCAAAAAGCCGATGTCTTCGCCCACGCTCACCGTAGCGCGAGTCATGATGATTTCGGTGTAACGGCGATCATCCAGAACCTGAGTGAGGCCAGCGGCCAGGGCCATCAGGGTTTTGCCCGAGCCAGCGGTGCCCGCCAGCGTCACAAAGTCGATGTCCGGATCGGTCAACAAATTCATCGCGAAGTTCTGTTCTCGGTTGCGTGTGGTGACGCCCCAAACCGCATTCTTTTGGTGGTTGAAGTCCTTCAGCGTGCGCAGCACAGCCGTCTTGCCGCGAATTTCGGTGACGCGCGCAAACAGGCTCGGTTCTCCGGGCGCCTCGAAATAAACGAACTGATTCATGAACAGGCTCGGCACGATGGGGCCGTTGATGCGGTAGAAGGTGTGGGTGCCTTGCTGCCAGCTTTCGACTGTTTTGCCATTCTTGAGCCAAAAGTCAGGCGGCAAAGCCATGGAGCCTGGGTACAACAGGTCTCCGTCTTCCAGGGTCTTGTCGTTTTGGTAGTCCTCCGCCTGCAGCCCCAGCGCACGGGCCTTGACGCGCATGTTGATGTCCTTGGACACCAGCACGACTTCACGCGGTGCATGCAGTTGGCCCAGCGCCTTGACCACGCCCAGGATCTGGTTGTCGGCTTTGCCTTGCGGCAGTGCCAGGGGCAGGCTCAGGTCGAGCGCCTGGGTCTGGAAAAACAACTGCCCTGTGGCATCCGAATGGCCCGTGACACTCAAGGGGGAGCCTTGGCTCAGGTCTTGCCCTTGTCCTGAGGCCAAAGCGTCGAGCGAGCGGCTGGCTTGACGGGCATTGCGCGCCACTTCGGTCATGCCTTTTTTGTGGCCGTCGAGCTCTTCGAGCACGATCATGGGCAAAAAGACATCGTGTTCCTCGAAGCGGAACAGGCTCATCGGGTCGTGCATCAGCACATTGGTGTCGAGAACAAAGAGCTTGCTCGGGCCATTGCGGCGTTTGGTTCGGGCTGAAGCGGGTTTGCTCCCCCGACGGGCTGCCGCACCTGAAGCGTGACTGGACTCGGCCTGCGACATGTTTGCGGGCGCATTGTCTGAAGGGGTCTGAGCCGTCAAAGGCATCATGGGTGTTATTGATATGGCTTCGTTCTTGCGTGGTTTTGAGGGGCGTTTGACCGAGCTGGCTTCGGGTGTCTCGCTGGCCAAGTCCCGTTTCGTTTCGATCTGCATCATGACGGGTGCATCGGTTTGCGTCTCGCTGCTTTCAAAGGCTGTGTGGGTCAAGCGGCTGGCGCGGTGGATGGGAGCGGGTGGCAATGGCATGAACGAAGGCCTTTAGATGATTGAAAATTCGGACACCAGAAAAAAAGCCGCCAGGAAACCCGGGCGGCTTGAAGTATGGGATGTTGAGGGACTGCGTTTCAGCGTCATGAAATCATTATGCATGAGCCCTGTGACAACACAGGCTGGAGACATCAAACCACAGAAGTGGCTTTTTTCAGGTCCTTGACGGCCTGCAACACTTCTTCGACATGGCCAGGTACTTTCAGGCCGCGCCACTCTTGCTTGAGAGTGCCGTCAGTCCCGATCAAGAAGGTGCTGCGCTCAATGCCTTTGACCTTTTTGCCGTACATGATTTTGTTTTTCACCACACCAAACATGTGGCACATCTTTTCTTCGGTGTCGGCGATCAACTCGAAGGGCAACTCCAGCTTGGCTTTGAAATCGTCGTGCGATTTCATGTTGTCGCGGGACACACCCAGAACCAAGGCGCCAGCTTTGACGAAATCTTTGTATTTGTCGCGAAACTGCATGGCTTCGGTGGTGCAGCCGGGGGTGTTGTCTTTAGGATAGAAAAACAAAACAACGGTTTGGCCAACGTGGGAGATGTTCGAAACTTTTAGACCGCTGGTGGCATTGGCTTCGAATTCGGGTAGGGGTTTGTTGAGAACGATCGCCATTGAACTTTATCTCGCTTGACTGGTTGAGCGGGTGCCACCATTGCATGGTGTCAATTTCGCTAAAGGCCTTGGGCCTCGACAGCCTTGTATTTTACCCTGAACAGCCATTTGCATTTGTACGCAAAAAGCAGTGAAAAAAAATAACGAAAGAATGCATGCTTTAGGACTCGATCAAAAGCAGGGCGACCACCTTGCGTCCTTCACTGGCCAGGATGTTGTAGGTGCGACATGCCGCTGCAGTGTCCATGGTTTCTACCCCGATGCCACGCATGATCAAGTCCTGCAGCCATTGTGGCTTGGCAAAACGCAGCGTTTGTCCACTGCCGAACAAGACGAGCTCGGCACCGCTTTGGGCCCATGGGCTGAAGTCGCTCGCGCAAAGTTCTTCGAAATGGCCCGTCGCCCAGGCTGCAGGCGGCAGATCGGGCAGGCTGCTCACGGCCAAGGACTGTGTATGCCGCACACCATTGACTTCGATCCAGGCCCTGTCATAAGCGTTGATGGTGGGGGCATTGGATTTGTCGGGCTGGAGTTTCATGGGGTGGGGCAAGTGAGGGGAAGCGCAATTAAAGGCCAAGCTCTGAAAACTGCGCCGTAGAGGCCAAAGAAATGTGGTCAAATTATAGGTTTTCCCTCATCCACACTGCCTTTGGAGGCACTTTGAAGCCCATTCAGAAATCTGCCAAGCTCGCCAACGTTTGTTATGACATTCGAGGTCCCATCATGGACCGAGCGCGTCAGATGGAAGAAGACGGACACAAGATCATCAAACTGAACATCGGCAACTTGGCGGTTTTTGGTTTCGATGCACCCGAAGAGATTCAGCAGGACATGATCCGAAACCTGCCCAATTCGGCGGGTTACTCGGACAGCAAAGGTATTTTTGCGGCTCGCAAGGCCGTGATGCACGAGACCCAGAAACAAGGCATCTTGGGCGTGACGCTGGACGATATTTATCTGGGCAACGGGGCCAGCGAGTTGATCGTGATGGCCACCAACGGATTGCTTGACGATGGCGACGAGTTGCTCTTGCCTTCACCTGATTACCCGCTGTGGACGGCGGCTGCCAGTTTGTCGGGGGGCACACCTGTGCATTACCGCTGCGATGAAGCCAATGGCTGGATGCCCAATTTGGACGATATCCGTGCCAAGGTCACACCCCGCACCAAAGGGATTGTGGTCATCAACCCCAACAACCCCACAGGTGCCTTGTACGCAGATGATTTGCTCAAGGGCATTGTGGCGATTGCGCGTGAGCATGGATTGGTGATCTTTGCCGATGAGGTGTACGACAAGGTTTTGTACGACGGCGTCAAACACACACCACTGGCCAGTTTGTCACAAGACGTGGTGACCCTCACCTTCAACTCCTTGTCCAAAAGCTACCGCTCTTGCGGTTACCGTGCGGGGTGGATGGTGATTTCGGGCGACAAGAAAAGAGCCCGCGATTACATCGAAGGCCTGAACATGCTCTCGAACATGCGTTTGTGCGCCAACGTGCCGGGCCAGTGGGCCATCCAAACGGCCTTGGGGGGACATCAGAGCATCAATGAATTGGTGGGCGAGGGCGGAAGGTTGCGTAAGCAGCGCGATTTGGCGCACCAACTGATCACGGCGATCCCGGGTGTCAGCTGCGTCAAGCCCCGTGCGGCTTTGTACATGTTTCCCAAACTCGATCCAAAGATCTATCCGGTGCAGGATGACCAGGATTTCTTTTTGCAGCTGCTTGAAGAAACCAAAGTCATGTTGGTTCAGGGTACGGGTTTTAACTGGCCTGATGCCGACCATTTCCGCATCGTGTTTTTGCCCCATGAAGACGACTTGCGCGAGGCCATTGCCCGCATCGCCCGTTTTCTAGAGGGGGCACGCCAACGGTTTGGCACCGAAGCCTTGGTGGCCTGAATTCAATTCCTGCCCGAGTCTTTCGGGCGCATTGCAGTAAAGAAGATAAAAATGAAACCGATCAAAGTGGGCCTTTTGGGCATAGGCACTGTGGGCAGCGGCACTTTCAATGTGCTCAGGCGCAACCAGGAAGAAATCCAGCGCCGTGCAGGCCGTGGCATTGAAATCACCATGGTCGCTGACTTGGATGTTGCCCGTGCCCATGCCCTGGTGGGCGAGCGCGTTCAGGTGGTGGGCGATGCCCGTGCCGTGATTGCCAACCCTGAGATCGACATCGTTATTGAGCTGATTGGGGGTTACGGCATTGCCAAAGCGCTGGTGATGGAAGCCATCGCAGCTGGCAAACATGTGGTCACCGCCAACAAGGCTTTGCTGGCCGTGCATGGCACCGAGATTTTTGCTGCAGCTCAGGCCAAAGGTGTGATGGTCGCTTTTGAAGCCGCTGTGGCTGGGGGTATCCCGATCATCAAGGCGCTGCGCGAGGGCCTCACGGCCAACAGCATCCAGTGGGTGGCGGGCATCATCAACGGCACCACCAACTTCATCTTGTCCGAGATGCGCGACAAGGGCTTGGACTTTGGTGTGGTGCTCAAGGAGGCCCAGCGCCTGGGTTATGCCGAAGCCGATCCGACCTTTGACATCGAGGGCGTGGACGCAGCGCACAAGGTTACCTTGATGAGCGCGATCGCCTTTGGCATTCCGGTGCAGTTTGACAAGGCCTATGTCGAAGGCATCGCGAAACTGGGCGCAGCTGACATCAAATACGCAGAGCAATTGGGCTATCGCATCAAGCTGCTCGGTATCACCAAGCGCACCGCGCAAGGCATCGAGCTGCGCGTGCACCCCAGCCTGGTGCCGACTCAGCGCTTGATTGCCAACGTCGAAGGCGCGATGAACGCCGTGATGGTGCAAGGCGATGCCGTGGGCACCACTTTGTATTACGGCAAAGGCGCAGGCTCCGAACCCACCGCCAGCGCGGTCATCGCCGATTTGGTGGACATCACCCGTTTGCACACAGCAGACCCCCTCAACCGCGTGCCGCATTTGGCTTTCCAGCCGGGGTCCATGAGCAACTTGACCGTGTTGCCCATGTCTGAGGTGGTGACCAGTTATTACCTGCGTTTGCGCGTGGCCGATCAAGCCGGTGTGCTGGCCAAGTTGACCGGGTTGCTGGCCCAGGCCGACATCAGCATCGACGCGGTTTTGCAGCGCGAGGCCGATCAGGTCAGCCAAGCGGGTGAAAACCAGACCGATGTGATCATCCTGACCCACGACACGCGTGAGGGCACCCTGAACGAGGTATTGGCCCAGATGCAAGCCTTGCCCACCGTGATGGCCCCGATTGTCCGCATTCGCAAGGAAGAGTTGAACTGATGCGTTACCTGTCGACACGCGGTCACGCCGACCGCCCACAATTTTGTGACATCTTGCTCGAGGGCTTGGCGCCAGATGGAGGTCTTTACTTGCCTGAAAGTTATCCGCAACTTGACGCTGCGGCTCTGACGCGTTTGCGCCAAGTCTGGCAAAACCAAGGCTATGCGGCTTTGGCCTTTGAGGTGTTGTCCCTCTACATCGACGACATTCCACCAAGCGACTTGCAGGCCCTGTGCTGCAAGACTTACACGCCTGAAGTGTTCGGCACGAAAGAAATTGTGCCGCTCAAGCCCTTGCAGGCTGCAAGCCAAGACCAGTCCAACCTGTATTTGGAGGCTTTGTCCAACGGCCCCACTTTGGCCTTCAAGGACATGGCCATGCAGTTGCTGGGCAACTTGTTTGAATACGAGTTGGCGCGGCGCGGCGAAACGCTGAATATTTTTGGGGCCACCTCTGGGGACACCGGCAGCGCGGCCGAATACGCCATGCGCGGCAAAAAAGGCGTGCGTGTCTTCATGACCAGTCCCGACGGCCGCATGAGCCCCTTCCAGCAAGCGCAGATGTTCAGTCTGCTCGACGAAAATATCCACAACATCGCCATTGAAGGGGTGTTCGACGATTGCCAGGACATCGTCAAGGCGGTCTCCAACGATCTGGAATTCAAACGGAAATACAAAATCGGGACAGTGAATTCCATCAACTGGGCGCGTTTGCTGGCCCAGGTGGTGTACTACTTTGCAGGCTACTTTCAAGCCACGCAGAGCAATGAGCAAAAGGTCAGCTTCACCGTGCCCAGCGGCAACTTTGGCAATGTGTGTGCAGGCCATGTGGCCCGCATGATGGGTTTGCCGATTGACCGCTTGGTGGTGGCAACCAACGAAAACGATGTGCTGGACGAATTCTTTCGCACCGGCATTTACCGCGTGCGCGGCACGGCCGACACGCACGAGACGTCCAGCCCCTCCATGGACATCTCCAAAGCCAGCAACTTCGAACGCTTTGTGTTTGACCTGCTGGCGCGCGATGCCGCCCAAACCAAAGCCATCTTTGGCGAAGGTTTGAGCCGCCATGGTTTCTTTGATGTGTCTGGCGACCCACGCTTTGCCCAAGCCGCAACCACCTATGGTTTTGACAGCGGCCGCAGCACCCATGCTGACCGCCTGAAAACCATCCAACTGGTCTTTGCCACTTACGGCGTCATGATCGACACCCACACCGCCGACGGCGTGAAGGTGGCGCAAGAACATCTGAACCCGCAGGTGCCCATGATCGTGCTCGAAACCGCTTTGCCCATCAAGTTCGCGGCCACCATCGTGGAAGCCTTGGGCTGTCAGCCAGAGCGTCCACCGCAGTTTGAAGGCATCGAAGCCTTGCCCAAACGCGTTCAGGTGATGAAAGCCGATGTGGATTTGGTCAAAGCCTACATCCAGCAGCACTGCGACTGACAGCCCATGAGCACCGCACCACGCGCCCCTTTGATGTCTTTGGACGACGCGTTGCAGGCGTTGCTCGCGTGCATCAGCCCCCTGACCGACGCCGAGTCGGTAGCCACCTTTGATGCCGATGGGCGTGTGCTGGCCGAAGACCTGGTTTCGGCCTTGCAAGTGCCGGCCTTTGACAACTCGTCGATGGACGGCTACGCGGTGCGACGCGCCGATTTGTTGCAGCCTGGCGTCTCCTTGCGCGTGGGCCAGCGCATCGCGGCCGGGCACACCGGGCAGCCGCTGGCTCCAGGCCAAGTCGCCCGTATTTTCACTGGCGCGCCTGTGCCTGAAGGCGCCGACGCCATCGTCATGCAGGAGCAAGCCGAGCCTGTGCCCGGAGAGGTCGATGGCGTGCGCTTTTCGGTGGTGCCCGAACCCGGGCAGTGGATTCGTCGCAGCGGCGAAGACATCCGCCAAGGCCAGACGGCCTTGCAGCGGGGTCAAAAACTGGGGCCTGCCGAACTGGGCCTCGCCGCCAGCCTGGGTCTGGCCCACCTGCCGGTTTTGCGCCGCCCACGGGTGGCCTTGTTTTCGACCGGCGACGAGTTGGTCATGCCGGGCGATGTGGCCCCGCAGGACATGCCCCCGGGCAGCATTTACAACTCCAACCGGTTTTTCCTTCGCAGCTTGTTGCAGCGCATGGGCTGCGAAGTGAGCGATCTGGGCATCGTGCCGGACCGGCGCGAGGCCACGGTGGCCGCGCTCAAAACCGCCGCCGATCACCACGACCTGATCCTGACCAGCGGCGGGGTGTCGGTGGGCGAAGAAGACCATGTCAAACCGGCCGTACAGTCTTTGGGCGCGTTGAACCTGTGGCAAATCGCCATGAAACCGGGCAAACCCTTTGCCTATGGGCAGGTGAGGCGTCACACTGCGGAGGGCGTGGCCCACTTCGTAGGCTTGCCCGGCAACCCGGTGTCCAGTTTCATGACCTTTTTGCTCCTGGTCAGGCCTTTGCTGTGCCAACTGCAAGGCATGGCCGCATCAGGCCCGCCTCTCCAGCGCTTGCCTGCGCACTTCGCGTGGCCCAAGGCCGACAAGCGGCGTGAATTCTTGCGGGTGCGCCGCAACCCGCAAGGAGGGCTGGACCTCTTTCCCAACCAAAGCTCTGGGGTGTTGACCTCGGTGGTGTGGGCCGATGGGGTGGTGGACAACCCGGGTGGCCAGACGATTGAGCCCGGTCAATGGGTCGATTTTTGGCCCTTTTCGGAGTGCTTGGTATGAAAGTGCAAGTTCGCTATTTCGCCTCTCTACGCGAAACCATTGGCTTGTCGCACGAAACCGTGGAGACCCAGGCGAGCGATCTGGCCGCTCTGCGAACAGAGCTGATGGCCCGGGGCGAGCACTACCGAGTCTGCCTGATGCCCGAGCGTCCGGTGCGCATGGCCTTGAACCAAAGCATGGTGCAAGACAACGCCAGCCTGACGGAAGGCTGCGAGGTTGGCTTTTTCCCGCCTGTCACCGGAGGTTGATGCCATGACACCCCGAGTCAGCATTCAGACCAACGACTTTGATGTCACCCAGGAGTTGGCCGCACTCCAGGGTCAGGACTTGCGCGTGGGTGCCGTGTGCAGCTTTGTGGGCACCGTGCGCGACACCCGGGCCTTGACCGGTCAGGCGCACGACGAAGTCCAGGCCATGGAGCTGGAGCACTACCCGGGTATGACCGAAAAATCGATCGAAGCCATGATCGACGAAGCGCACCAGCGGTTTGATTTTTACGCGGCGCGTGTGGTCCACCGCGTGGGACGTTTGCTGCCGGCTGACCAGATTGTGCTGGTGGCGGTCACCTCGGCGCACCGTGGCGAGAGCTTCAAGGCTTGTGAATTCTTGATGGATTACCTGAAAACCCAGGCTCCGTTCTGGAAAAAGGAGCAAACCCCTGAGGGCGCACATTGGGTGGACGCCCGCGTGGCAGACGATGTGGCTTTAGCCCGCTGGGGCATTCAGGCTCACAACGCTTGAACCAAGCAGAACCTGAACTGCGCGCTTTAATGCGCGTAGCGAGGTGGTTCTGGGGCCAGCACGGGTCCGGCCTCGGTCGCTGGGACAGGGCTGCTCACAGCCGACCATTCGGCTTTTTCGCTGGCTTGCCGAATCAGGTGAGCCATGCCATGGACCAAGCTGACTTGCAGGTGCAGCTGACATGATCGGGCTTGGGCCGGGTCGGACTTGTCTTCAAAAGAAATTTCCAAAGCCCCGCCTGGTGGGATGCTCATGTGGGCATCGGTGATGAGCAGGGGTTCAGCACCCAGCGGCCATTGGGTGGCGCGGTTTTCGAAAGGGGTGTCAAAGTCGGCTTTTTTCAGAAATGCATCGCGTTTGAGCTCGGTCAGCAGTTGTTGCGATGGGGCATCGGTGACCGCCACGCCGGGTTGCGCGGCCTCCAGACGCTTGGCCGATTGCTCAATGGCGGGCATCAAGCGCAGTGTCATGCGCCTTGTCAGCCAAAAACGGAACTCCTGCAGATCCTGGGTGTTCAATCGCAGCAACAAGCGGTCTTGCCGCTCATCGTGGTTCACAGACAGTTGGTGAATGTTCATGCTTTGATTTTAGGCAATAGTGCCCGATTGTCTGTCCCTTGAAAACGTCATTTTCAGCACAAGATGACTGCCATTGGAGATCAACACATGCGAATTGACAAACTCACCACCAAATTCCAGGAAGCCTTGTCGGACGCCCAGTCGCTGGCCTTGGGAAAAGACCATGCTTACATAGAACCCCAGCACTTATTGGTCGCCATGCTCATGCAAGACGATGGCCCCAAAGCCATCTTGCAACGTGCGGGCGCTCAGGTGCCTGCCCTGCTGCAGGCGGCCGAAGCGGCTGTGTCGCGCTTGCCTCAAGTGATCGGACAAGACCAGGTGCAAGTGGGTCCCGACCTGGTCAAGCTCTTGCAGGCGGCCGAAAAAGAAGCCATCAAGCGCAGCGACGCTTTCATTGCGGGCGAATTGTTTTTGCTGGCGTTGACCGAAAGCAAGTCCGAGGCAGGGCGCATCGCCAAAGCGCATGGCTTGACCCGCAAGAGTCTGGAAGCGGCCATTGAAGCGGTGCGGGGAGGGCAAAGTGTGGGCAGTGCCGATGCCGAAGGCCAGCGCGAGGCGCTCAAAAAGTATTGCATCGACCTGACCGAGCGTGCCCGCATCGGCAAGTTGGACCCGGTGATTGGACGGGACGACGAGATCCGCCGGGCCATCCAGGTCTTGCAGCGCCGTACCAAAAATAACCCCGTGCTGATCGGTGAGCCGGGCGTGGGCAAGACCGCGATTGTCGAGGGCTTGGCCCAGCGCATTGTGGCGGGTGAGGTGCCTGATTCACTCAAAGGCAAGCGGGTGTTGTCGCTCGACATGGCGGCGTTGCTGGCCGGGGCCAAATTCAGGGGCGAGTTCGAAGAGCGCCTGAAAACCGTGCTCAGTGAACTGGCCAAAGACGAAGGCCAGACCATTGTGTTCATTGACGAGTTGCACACCATGGTGGGCGCGGGCAAGGCCGAAGGGGCCATGGACGCGGGCAATATGCTCAAGCCTGCGCTGGCTAGGGGTGAGTTGCATTGTGTGGGCGCGACCACCTTGGACGAGTACCGCAAATACATTGAAAAAGACGCGGCTTTAGAGCGCCGTTTTCAGAAAATTTTGGTCAATGAACCCACGGTCGAGGCCACGATTGCCATCTTGCGCGGCTTACAGGAAAAATACGAGATTCACCACGGCGTGGACATCACCGATCCGGCCATCGTGGCTGCCGCCGAACTCAGTCACCGGTACATCACCGACCGCTTTTTGCCCGACAAAGCGATTGACCTTATTGACGAGGCTGCGGCCAAGATCAAGATTGAAATCGACTCCAAACCGGAGGTAATTGACAAGCTGGACCGCCGCTTGATTCAGCTGCAAATCGAGCGCGAAGCGGTGCGCAAAGAAAGCGACGAGTCTTCACAAAAACGCTTTGCCTTGATCGAGGAAGAGATCGTCAAGCTGAAAAAAGAAGCCGCTGACCTGGAAGAAATCTGGCGCGCTGAGAAGTCGCAGGCCCAAGGCGGGCAGCAGGTGCGCGAGAAAATCGACCAGATTAAGCAGCAAATTGAAGAGCTGACCCGCAAGGGCGATTTCAACAAGGTGGCCGAGTTGCAATATGGCAAGTTGCCCGCCTTGGAAAAAATCCTCAAAGAAGTGCAGGCCAAGGAAGCCGCACCCGGTGAAAAATCGGTGCACCGTTTGCTGCGCACCCAAGTGGGGGCCGAAGAAATCGCCGAGGTCGTGTCTCGGGCCACTGGCATCCCGGTGTCCAAGATGATGCAGGGTGAGCGTGAAAAACTGCTGCAGATGGAAGAGAAACTGCACCAACGCGTGGTCGGGCAGGATGAGGCCATTGCGGCCGTGGCCAACGCCATTCGCCGCTCGCGCTCGGGCCTGTCCGATCCGAACCGTCCAACGGGTTCGTTCTTGTTTTTGGGCCCCACAGGCGTGGGCAAGACCGAGCTGTGCAAAGCGCTGGCCGGCTTTTTGTTTGACAGCGAGGACCACCTGATTCGCATGGACATGAGTGAATTCATGGAAAAACACTCGGTGGCCCGTCTCATCGGCGCGCCACCTGGTTACGTCGGCTACGAGGAGGGTGGTTATCTGACCGAGGCTGTGCGCCGTAAGCCCTACAGCGTCTTGTTGCTTGACGAAGTGGAAAAAGCCCACCCCGACGTGTTCAACGTCTTGCTCCAGGTCCTTGACGATGGCCGCTTGACCGATGGGCAGGGCCGCACGGTGGACTTCAAAAACACCGTGATCGTGATGACCTCCAATCTGGGTTCTCACTTGATTCAGGCCATGGTGGGCCAGTCTGCCGAGGACATCAAGGACGCGGTGTGGGATGAGCTCAAGGCCCATTTCAGACCCGAGTTTTTGAACCGCATTGACGAAACTGTGGTCTTTCACAGCCTGGATGCACAGCACATCGCCGCGATTGCCGAGATCCAACTGGGCGTCTTGAAAAACCGCTTGGCCCGCATGGATCTGAACTTGAAGGTCAGCCTGGCAGCCCTGTCCGAATTGGCCAAGGTGGGCTTCGACCCGGTCTTTGGCGCAAGACCTTTGAAAAGGGCCATTCAGCAACGGCTGGAAAACCCCTTGTCTAAACTCTTGCTGGAAGGTCGTTTCCCACCCAAATGCACCATTGAGGTGTCGGTCGACCCGGTGCATAACCCGGGGCAATTTGAGTTCAAGGTGACCGACCCCGAAGCCTGATCTGCATGGCGGTGCAGGCGCTGCTTGCACCGCTGTGACAGACAGTTTTAGGGGCCTTTAGGCACAATGGGGGATGACTTCAAAAATTGCTGGCCATCTGCTTGTTGAATGCCTTCTGGCCCAAGGCGTCACCCATGCTTTCGGGGTGCCAGGAGAGAGTTACCTGGCGGTGCTCGATGGCTTTCATCTGTACCGAGACCAACTCACTTTTGTGACCTGCCGTCAGGAGGGTGGGGCGGCCTTCATGGCCGAAGCCCAAGGCAAACTCACCGGTCGGCCCGGGATCTGTTTCGTCACGCGCGGTCCCGGGGCCACCAACGCGTCGATCGGCGTTCACACTGCGTTTCAGGACTCCACGCCCATGGTGCTGTTTGTCGGCGACGTGGCCAGCGACACCCGTGACCGTGAAGCCTTTCAGGAAATGGATTACACCCACTTTTTTGGCCCCTCGACCAAAGGCATGGCCAAGCGGGTGGAGCGTGTGGACGATCCTGAGCGTCTGCCCGAATACGTGGCCCGTGCTTTTGCCACCGCCATGAACGGACGGCCTGGTCCGGTGGTCTTGGTATTGCCCGAAGACATGCTGACCCAGCCCGTGAAGGCACAAGCATTGGGCCGAGTTGAGCCTGTTCAGGCTTGGAGCGACCCAGGGGCCTTGCGCAACCTGCGCGACATGCTGCTGGCGGCCCGCAAGCCCTTGGTCATCGCGGGTGGCGGTGGTTGGACACCGCAAGCCGCTCAAGCGTTGCAACGCTTTGCCGAAAACTGGCACCTGCCTGTGACCAATGCATTCCGCTTTCAGGATACGTTCGACAACCACCACCCGCTGTATGCCGGTGATGTGGGCATTGGCATCGGTCCAGGTTTGGCGCAACGTGTTCGCGATGCCGATCTGATTGTGGCCATCGGCCCACGCTTGGGCGAGATGACCACCGGAGGCTACACCTTGCTGCAGGCCCCTAAAACACATCAAGAATTGGTGCACATCCACGCCAGTGCCGAAGAGCTCAACCGGGTCTACCAAGCCGATTTGGCCATTAACGCCACCATGAATGCGGCCGCCCGCAGCCTTGAAGTCTTGAGTGCGCCCACCGAGTTGCCTTGGGGCGATTGGACACAAGCCGCGCACATCGATTACTTGGACAACCTCAAGCCCCAGGCATTGCCCGGCACGATTGACATGCCGGCCATCGTGGCCACATTGCAAAAGCATTTGCCAGAGGACGCCGTGCTGACCAATGGTGCGGGCAACTTTGCCAGTTGGATTCACCGTTTTTACAAACACCATGGGTTGGTCAAGGGCCACAAAACCCAGTTGGCCCCCACCGTGGGCGCCATGGGTTATGGCGTGCCAGCAGGCATTGCGGCCAACTTGTTGACCGGGCGCTTGGCTTTCACCATCGCTGGTGATGGTGACTTTTTAATGAACGGTCAAGAGTTGGCCACAGCGGTGCAACACGGCGGCAAAAGCATCATCGTGCTGCTGAACAACGGCATGTACGGCACCATCCGCATGCACCAAGAGCGCGAATACCCCGACCATGTGACGGGCTCGAAACTGCAAAACCCCGACTTTGCCGCTTTGGCTGCGGCTTATGGTTACGTGGGCGTGCGCATCGAGGAGACCGAAGCCTTTGAGCCGGCGCTGCTGGCTGCATTGGCCCGACCTCAGGGCACTCTCATTGAGGTCATGCTCGATCCAGAGGTGATCTCTACACGCGGGACTTTGAGTGCCATCACGCAAGCCGCTTTGAAGCGCCAAATCTCCACTTGATTGCCAAGATTGGAAGTTCGTCCGGCTTTGGCGATCTGACCGTTGATCCATAAAAAAACCCGCCAAGGCGGGTTTTTTTGGGGTCAAGCCATTGAATTACTTCAGGTGCTTGCCGATCAGGCCAGCCATTTCGAACATGGTGACTTGTGCCTTGCCGAAAACCGCCTTGAGCTTGTCATCGGCGTTGATGGCGCGACGGTTCACGCTGTCTTGTAGCTTGTGTTTCTTGATGTAGACCCACATTTTGCTGACCACTTCGGTGCGTGGCAGAGGGGCTGCGCCCACCACGGCAGCCAGAGCGGCGCTGGGGGTCAGTGCCTTCATGAAAGCAGGGTTAGGGGTGCGCTTGGTAGCAGGAGCGGCCTTTTTGGCGGGTGCTTTGGCAGCCACCTTTTTAGCCGGTGCAGCCGCTTTTTTGGCGGGTGCAGCCTTGGTTGCCGGTGCTGCTTTTTTAGCGGGTGCTGCAGCTTTTTTGGCCGGGGTTTTTTTCGCAGTTGCCATGATGGAATTCCTTTGGTCGGAAGTTGGTTCGCCGCTGAGAAACGATGTGTTTACAGCTATACGGATGCTAATGTAGAAAGTGGCACTTTCCAAGCATAAAAATCATTTTTCTCTCGATGTTGTTGCTGATTTGCCCTCGTTGTTTGGCTTTTGTTGGTCTTGGCAACTTTCTTCAAGCCGTTTCTAGCCATTTTTTAGGATATCCAAGGCGTTGGTGCGCGGCTCAGATTCAGAATTTGGAGGGGCATTTGGTGGTTTTTCACTTTTTCTTGCCTCTTCCCAAAATGACGGCGCAGGCAGTCATGGATTGAACCTCTGCTCCCAGAGTTGAGTGGAGTGGCAAGTCCCCGTTCTCGCTCTTGGTGAATACTCTGGTGGTTTTTTTATCGGGTTGTTTCGAGGGCATTTCACAGGTCGTATTCTATTTTTGCATTATGAAAAATTTGTGAATTGATTTTGATAAGCCATTCCGAGCAATGAATTAAAATTTCATATTGAAAAATTTCTTATGTAAGCTGTTGATTTTAAATATAAAAAAATATGTCTTCTATAAGACATAAGATAAAATTATAGTCTTATATAAGAGTTAAGATAAAAACAACGACAACCCAGATTCCGCTGAACCGTCGCTTGATTTCAACTTGACCACAGGAGTTTTCCATGCCAGCAGACATCACTCAACAACTCAGCCGTGCACAGCAAATTGCCGCTCTAGAAAAAGACTGGGCGACCAACCCGCGCTGGAAGGGCGTCAAGCGCGGTTATTCCGCTGCCGACGTTGTGCGCCTGCGTGGCAGCATGCCCATCGAGCACACTTTGGCCAAGCGCGGTGCAGAAAAATTATGGGAAAAAGTCAACGGCGGTGCCAAGAAAGGTTACGTCAACTCATTCGGCGCGATCTCTGCAGGACAAGCGATGCAACAAGCCAAAGCGGGCCTGGAGGCAGTGTACCTGTCGGGTTGGCAAGTTGCCGCTGACGGCAACACGTCAGAAACCATGTACCCCGACCAGTCGCTTTACGCGTACGATTCTGTGCCCACCATGGTCCGCCGCATCAACAACACCTTCAAGCGCGCCGACGAAATCCAGTGGGGCCGTGGCATCGAGCCAGGTTCCAAGGAATTCATCGATTACTTCCTGCCCATCGTGGCCGATGCAGAAGCCGGTTTCGGTGGTGTGTTGAACGCTTTCGAATTGATGAAGAACATGATCGCCTCTGGCGCGGCTGGCGTTCACTTTGAAGACCAATTGGCGGCCGTGAAAAAGTGCGGTCACATGGGTGGCAAAGTATTGGTGCCCACGCACGAAGCTTGCGAGAAGTTGATCTCTGCACGTTTCGCAGCGGACGTCATGGGCGTGTCCACCATCGTGTTGGCCCGCACCGATGCTGAAGCGGCCAATCTGATCACCTCTGACCATGATGCCAACGACAAGCCATTCTTGACCGGTGAGCGCACTCAAGAAGGCTTCTACCGTGTCAAGAACGGTCTGGAGCAAGCCATCAGCCGGGGCGTGGCTTACGCCCCTTACGCCGACCTGGTGTGGTGCGAAACGGGTGTGCCAGACATCGGCTTCGCGCGCGAATTCGCGCAAGCCGTGCACGCAGCCTGCCCCGGCAAGCTGCTGTCGTACAACTGCTCGCCATCTTTCAACTGGAAGAAGAACCTCAACGACAGCCAGATCGCTTCGTTTCAAGAAGACCTGTCGGCGCTGGGTTACAAGTACCAGTTCATCACCTTGGCGGGTATCCACATCAACTGGTACAACACCTTCCAGTTTGCCCACGCCTATGCGAACGGCGAAGGCATGAAGCACTATGTCAACATGGTTCAAGAGCCAGAATTTGCAGCACGCGACAAGGGTTACACCTTCGTGTCACACCAGCAAGAAGTCGGCGCAGGCTACTTTGACGATGTGACCACCGTGATCCAAGGCGGTTCGTCTTCGGTGAAGGCTCTGACGGGTTCTACTGAAGAAGAGCAGTTCCACTGAGCAGCTACACCAGCCCTCGCTGCTTGTGACTCAGGGTGCCCTTGGTTGGGTGCTTGGTCGGTTAAAAAGCCATCTGATACGAGTGTGTTGGGTGGCTTTTTTGGGTTACTGGATATCGATGCAGAACGCTGCTTTCTCAGAATCCGCGTAGACAAGATTGAACTGGCAAGTTAGTTAGTATTGGAACGAAAATATTCGCCGCGTTGAATGCATTGGAGGGACCAGTCAGAATGATAGACTGACTTCATTGATTGCCTGTGGTCCACATGAAAGTTATTGCCAGTGAATACGCCTGTTGCTGATGCTGATGCACTTGAAGAATTCCTGCACAGGATCCCAAAGATGGAATTGCATTGCCATCTGCTCGGTTCCGTCAGACGTCAGACATTCACTGATTTTGTTCGGCGATCCTCGCTGCAGGCCCTGTCCCATCAGGTTCAAGCGCCACTGTCGGAGGCTGACATTGAGGCCTTTTATACCCGTGGAGAAAAGCCGGTGGGCGTGTTGCGTGTGTTGCGGGCACTGGACCGCTGGCTGCTGACCACCCCGGATGATTTTTATCGCTTGACCTACGAGTATTTGCAAGACGCCGCTTCTTCTGGGGTCTGTTATTCCGAATTTTTTTGGAATCCAACGGGTACCAGCCAAATCGATGGCTTGGGTTATCCCTCTGTGCTGGGCGCCATACGTCGGGCCATCGAAGACGCTCAGCATGACTGCGGCATTGTCGGACGCTTGGTGCCTGCCATTGACCGAGAAGCTGGCGTCGATGCAGCCCGCCAGATGGTGGAGTGGGTGATTGAGCACCGCGTGCATGAAGTGCCTGGTATCGGTATTGACTACCAGGAAGCTTTGGGTCCACCCGAACATTTTGTCGAGGCCTATGCCATGGCACGACGAGCTGGTTTGCGCACAACGGCCCATGCAGGAGAATTTGGTTTGCCTGCACACAACGTTCGCTGTGCCATCGAGCAGTTGCAGGTTGACCGCATTGACCATGGCTACACCATTGTGGATGACCCGGCGCTTGTTCTACAGGCGATTGAGGCTGGGCTGGTTTTCACGGTGGTGCCGACCAACTCGTACTACCTTCGCACATTGGCACCCGAGCGCTGGGCCCTTGACCACCCGATTCGCCGCATGCGTGAGTTGGGGCTGCGCGTGCATCCGAACACCGATGATCCCACTTTGCACCATGTCACCCCCACCGAAGCATGGGGGAAGATGGTGCGTGACTTCGGTTTCGATCTCGATGCTTTGCGGGCATGTATGCACAATGGTCTGGACAGTGCCTGGATTGATCAGACCACGCGTGCGCAATGGCGAATCGAGTGGGCCGCTCGTTTTGACCAGCTTCGCACTTCGCTTAAACTTTTACCTCATTGACTTTACAAAAACGCCATGTCACGTCTTAAACGATCGAATGTTATTTTTTCCTGGCTGAGTGTTTTGGTTTTTGCAAGTGCATCGGCACCTGTCACAGCACAGGAATGGCCCACAAAACCACTGAAAATCATTGTGCCTTTCAGCGCCGGCGGTAGCCTTGATGGCACCACACGATTGGTGGCACAGCGACTTTCGGAACGTCTACAACAGCAAGTGCTTGTGGAGAACGTGACCGGTGCTGGTGGCAGCATTGGTTTTCAACGAGCGATCCAATCCGCACCCGATGGCTATACCTTCTTCATGGCAGGAGATTCGCCACTGAACCCCAACGCACCGCCTGGTGGCCCTTATTACACGTTTGATGTGCTGAAGGATTTGCAACCTGTGGTGCTGGTGAATACCGCACCCATGGTGTTGGTCACCAACCCTTCGATGCCCGTCAAAAATCTGAGCGAGTTGGTGGCGCTGGCCAAACGCAATCCCGGCAAGTTTTCTTATGCTTCATCCGGCATCGGCACATTGCCTCATTTGGGCACAGAGATGATCAAGCAAGCCGCGGGCTTTCACATGGTGCATATCCCGTACCGGGGTGGTGGGCAAATCGCCAATGATGTGGCTGGCAAGCAAGTTGATCTTGGCATGCTGATAGCAGCCTCGGCGACGCCCTTTATTCAAGCCAAGACACTCAAGCCTCTCGCTGTGACTGGCAGCAAGCGCTTGGCACTGTTGCCCGATGTACCGACAGTGGCAGAGACCCCTGGGATGGAGAACTTCAGCGTGGTGAGCTGGGCGGGACTTTATGCGCCGGCCAAGACCTCTGCGGCCACGATCAAGCGGCTCAACCATGAGGTCGATGAAATTCTGAAGACCGAAGCGGTGCGCGAAACTTTAGCGCGTGCGGGTGCTTTGCCCGGGGGCGGCACGCCAAACGCATTCAGCAGCTTCATTGAGCAGGACCGTATCAAGATGGGCAAGATTTTGCAGGTCACCCCTTTGCGCGATTGAGGTGGGTGTGCGTGCAATCTGGCTTGACACTGATGCTGGGTTTGACGACTGGATGACGATGCTCATGCTGGCGTCCCATCCTGGGCTACGCTGGTTAGGCGTTGGGGTGGTCGCCGGCAATGCGTCACTGCCAGTCGCCTTGGCCAATACGCTGCGAATTTGTCATCACTACCGTTTGAAGGTGCCCGTGTTTGCGGGCTGCGACCGCCCTTTGTTCGCACCCATGGAGACTGCCGAGCGAGTGCTGGGCGCACAGGGTATGCGAACAACTGGAATGCCCTTACCGGACCTCCAAGTGGCCGCTGAAGGACTGGACGCGGCGACGGCCCTTGGCAATGCGTTGCGCAACAGCCCAGAGCCAGTCACTGTGCTGGCCATTGGTCCGCTGACCAACATTGCACGCACCTTGCAAGCTGAGCCAGCTTTGGTTGAGCGGATTCATGAACTGGTCTTGATGGGCGGCTCTACTGAGCGGGGTAACCATACACCGGCAGCAGAATTCAACATTTACGTGGATCCGGAAGCCGCGGATGTGGTGTTCAACCAAGCCGGCCTCAAGCGCCGCATGTTTGGTCTCAATGTCTGTCGACAGGTGCTGCTTGAGCGAGCCCATGTCCAGGAGGTTCAGCGTTGGCCTGGTGAGCGAGCAATGTGCTTGGCGGGTTATCTTGACGCCTATCAGCGTATTCGGCATCCCGATGGCCGTGTTCCCATGCCGCTTTATGACCCTGTGACCTCCGCCTGGCTCCTGCGGCCAGAATTGTTCACCTTTCAAAGCGCGCGTGTTGATATTGAACTGCAAGGCCGCTTTACCCGTGGCATGACGGTTTGCGATTTGCGCATCGGACAGAGCGCCTTGCCCAATACAGAGATCGCAATGACGGCGGATGGCCCAAGGGTTGTCGATGCGGTGCTGCAAGCGGTTCGACAATCATTCTGATCATGCTGTTGGTTTTTGGCTCCATCAACGTCGACATGGCCTTTGATACCGAGGTCTTACCCCAGGCTGCCGAGACCGTCATGGGTAAAGGCTACCGAATCTCACCAGGTGGCAAAGGGGCCAATCAAGCCCATGCGGCTCGCCTTGATGGTTCGGCGACCACCTTGGTTGGGGCGGTCGGCAACGACGCGATGGCAGAAATGGCCTTGCAGGCACTCATCGAAGCAGGGGTCGATTTGTCGCACATACAGCGGCTAAATGGGCAAACCGGTTGCGCCGCCATCGTGGTGGATGGTCAAGGTGAAAACCAGATCGTGGTGGCACCCGGCGTGAACCTGGCAGCGCGTGCAGACCATGTCCCCGAGGACGTTTTGGCCAGGGCAAATGTCCTGCTGCTGCAGATGGAGACCGATTATTCACAGAATACTGCCCTGGCTTTGCGTGCGCGACAACTCGGTTGTCCTGTGGTGCTCAACAACGCTCCTGCCAAACCTCTCGGGGTCGATTTGCTGCAGGCACTGGATGTCCTGATCGTCAATCAGCCCGAGCTGACCATGACCACTCAAATATTGGGCATCAGCGCTGATGACCCTGGTGTTTTGGTACAGGCGCTGGCACAGCGCTTTTCATTCAGCGTTGTGCTCACTTTGGGTGGTCAGGGCTTGATCGCGTGTCGGCCGGGTGAACAGCCCTTGATGTTGCCGGCTATGAATGTCCAGGTGGTCGATACCACGGGCGCAGGAGATACCTTTTCGGGGGTATTTGCCGCGGCCTTGGCCCGACAGCAGTCCTTTGAACAGGCGCTGGTGCGTGGTCTTGTTGCCGCAGGCCTGTCATGCACGAGGCCAGGCGCACAGCTCGCACAACCCAATGCCAAAGATATTGATGCGGCGCTTGCGATTTACCAGGCCTTACACAGAATTTAACGATGGGCTTGGGTTGTTGGAGTTAGGTTTTCGTCAGCTGGGCCCGATGAAGATTCACAGCGAAGAACAGTTCCACTGATCAAATTGAAAGTCCTCTGAAAGGGCGCTTGGATCAAAAACCATCCGAGGCGAAAGTGTCAGATAATTTTTTTTTCGGTGTGTCAGATCAATTCATAAAAAAAGCCACCCCTGAGGGTGGCTTTGAACTTTTGCCCTAGGGCGCGGGCGTCATGCGGCCGCAGCCAAAGCTGCGTTGAAGGTGGCGCTTGGGCACATGATGGCCTTGAGCTTGTCTTGGGATGGGAAAAAATAGCCCCCGATGTCCACCGCATGGCCCTGAACGGCATTGAATTCGCTCACGATTTTCTTTTCTTGTTCGGTCAGGGTTTTGGCCAGCGGTGCAAATTTGCTTTGCAAAGCCAGATCGTCCGTTTGAGCGGCCAATTCCTGCGCCCAATACATGGCCAGGTAAAACTGACTGCCCCGGTTGTCCAACTGACCTGTCTTGGGGGAAGGGTTTTTGTTGTTGTCCAACAATTTGCCGGTGGCCGCATCCAGGGTTTTTGCCAAAATAACGGCTTTTTTGTTACCTCGCTTGAGGCCCAGGTCTTCCAATGAAACGGCCAAAGCCAGGAATTCACCCAGCGAGTCCCAGCGCAGGTGGTTTTCTTCCACCAGCTGCTGCACATGCTTGGGGGCAGAACCCCCGGCCCCGGTTTCGTACATGCCGCCACCCGCCATCAAAGGCACGATGGACAGCATCTTGGCCGAGGTTCCGAGTTCCATGATCGGGAACAGGTCGGTCAGGTAGTCGCGCAAGATGTTGCCCGTGGCGCTGATGGTGTCAAAGCCGCGTACCACTCGCTCCAAGGTGTAGCGCATCGCGCGCACCTGGCTCATGATTTGAATTTCAAGACCCGCAGTGTTGTGCTCGTGCAGGTACATCTTGACCTTGGTGATCAGCTGGGCTTCGTGTGGGCGGTACTGGTCGAGCCAGAACACCACGGGCATGCCGGAGTTGCGGGCACGTGTCACGGCCAGCTTGACCCAGTCGCGGATCGCCGCGTCTTTGGTTTGGCACATGCGCCAAATGTCACCGACTTCCACGTTTTCCGACAACAACACTTCCCCTGTGTTGATGTCGGTGATGTTGGCGACGCCGTCTTCTTGGATTTCAAAGGTCTTGTCGTGCGAGCCGTACTCTTCGGCTTGTTGGGCCATCAGGCCCACGTTGGGCACGGTGCCCATGGTCTTGGGGTCGAACGCGCCGTGCCATTTGCAGAAGTTGATCATCTCCATGTAGATGCGGGCAAACGTTGACTCGGGCATCACAGCCTTGACGTCTTTCAGGCGACCGTCGGCACCCCACATTTTGCCACCGTTGCGGATCATGGCCGGCATGGAAGCGTCCACGATCACATCGTTCGGAGAGTGGAAGTTGGTGATGCCCTTGGCCGAATCGACCATGGCCAGCTCAGGGCGGCCTTCGTGGCAAGCGTGCAGATCGTGCTTGATTTCGTCTTGTTTGGACTGAGGTAAGGTGGCCACCTTGGCATACAAGTCGGCCATGCCGTTGTTCACATTGACGCCCAATTCCTTGAACAAAGCGCCGTGCTTGGCAAACGCGTCTTTGTAGAAAATCTTCACGCAGTGGCCGAAAACGATGGGATGGGAGACCTTCATCATCGTGGCCTTGACGTGCAGAGAGAACATCACGCCTGTCTGGTGGGCGTCTTCGATTTCTTTCTCATAGAACTCGAGCAGTGCATTTTTGCTCATGTACATGCTGTCAATGACTTCACGGTCGAGTAAGGCCACTTTGGGCTTGAGGACGATGGTTTTGCCGCTTTTGGTGATCAGCTCCATCTTGACCTCACGGGCGCGGTCCAACGTGATGGACTTTTCTCCGTGGTAAAAGTCGCCCGCGTGCATGTGCGAGACGTGCGAGCGCGAGGCTTGGCTCCATTCGGCCATGCTGTGCGGGTTCTTGCGGGCAAATTCCTTGACGGCATTGGGTGCGCGGCGGTCTGAGTTGCCTTCGCGCAGCACCGGGTTCACAGCCGAGCCAATGCATTTGGCATAGCGCGTCTTGATGGCCTTTTCTTCGTCGTTTTTAGGGGCGTCCGGATAGTCGGGCAGTGCGTAACCCTTGGACTGCAGTTCTTTGATAGCGGCTGTGAGTTGGCCTACCGAGGCGCTGATGTTGGGCAGCTTGATGATGTTGGTGTCGGCGCGCAGCGTCAGGCGTCCCAGCTCAGCCAGGTTGTCAGGGGCTTTTTGATCCGCCTTCAGGTGATCGGAAAACTCCCCCAGGATACGGCCAGCCAGCGAGATGTCGCTGGTTTCGACCTCAATGCCTGCCGGCTGCGTGAAGGTGCGAACGATGGGCAGGAAGGCTGCGGTGGCCAACAGGGGCGCTTCATCCGTCAGGGTGTAAATGATTTTGGTGCGTGCTTCAGGCATGGTCATCGTGGTGTGTTTTTACAAGATGAAAAGAGAAGCCACCATCTTAAACCAAGCCTGCCGACATTCGCCTGACAAATGGGCAACTTCATTCAAGGTTTTTATGTCACAGCGATCTGCTGCGGTCCTCATCGACCCAACGAGCCCGACGCCAAGTGCCCAACAAGCCTGTTGCCGCTTGGATTTGTGGGAAAATGAATTCTTGTCAACGCCCTCCCCTTCATTCAGCGCGGTCATTGACCGCGTTTTTGCATTCAATTTCATGGTTCAGATCACGCTTCCCGACGGTTCATTGCGCGAATTTCCAGGCCCGGTCACCGTGGCCGAAGTGGCTGCCTCTATTGGTGCTGGCTTGGCCAAGGCAGCCTTGGGTGGCAAGGTCAACGGTCAGCTGGTCGACACCAGCTTCAGCATGACCGCCAATGCCCAGTTGGCCATCGTGACCGCCAAGGACCCTGAAGGCCTGGAATTGATCCGTCATTCCACGGCACACTTGCTGGCCTATGCGGTCAAGGGCTTGTTTCCTGAAGCGCAAGTTACGATCGGTCCCATCATTGAAAACGGCTTTTATTACGACTTTTCTTACAGCCGCCCCTTCACGCCGGAGGACCTGGTCACGATTGAAAAGCGCATGACCGAGCTGGCCGCCAAAGACGAGCCCGTGTTGCGTCGTGAGTTGCCTCGCGATGAGGCGGTGGCCTACTTCAAGGCCATGGGTGAGCATTACAAAGCCGAAATCATCGGCAGCATTCCGGCCGACCAAGCGGTCAGCCTGTACCGCGAAGGCGATTTCGAAGACCTGTGTCGTGGCCCGCACGTGCCGAGCACGGGCAAGCTCAAGCACTTCAAGCTGATGAAAGTGGCCGGCGCTTACTGGCGCGGTGACAGCAAAAACGAAATGCTGCAGCGCGTTTACGGCACGGCTTGGGCCAGCAAAGATGACTTGCAGCAATACCTCATCCGTCTGGAAGAAGCTGAAAAACGAGATCACCGCAAACTGGGCCGCGAGCTGGACTTGTTCCATATTGATGAGCATTCGCCTGGCACTGTTTTTTGGCACCCCAAGGGTTGGACGGTGTGGCAAGAGGTGGAGCATTACATGCGGAGCGTTTACCGTGATAACGGCTACCTTGAAGTCAAAGGCCCCCAAATCTTGGACCAAAAACTGTGGGAAAAAACTGGGCACTGGGACAAGTACCGCGAGAACATGTTTGTGACCGAGTCCGAAAAGCGTGACTACGCTTTGAAGCCCATGAATTGCCCGGGACACATCATCATCTTCAAGCAAGGCATCAAGAGCTACCGCGATTTACCACTGCGTTTTGGTGAGTTTGGTCAATGCCACCGCAATGAGCCTTCGGGCGGTTTGCACGGCATCATGCGGGTGCGTGCATTCACCCAAGACGATGGCCATATTTTTTGCACCGAAGACCAAATTCAAGGTGAAGTGGTGGCTTTCACCAAGCTGCTGCAAAACGTCTACAAAGACTTTGGCTTCACAGACATCATCTACAAGCTCTCTACCCGTCCCGAAAAACGCATTGGCACAGAAGAAAGCTGGGATCGTGCAGAAACCGCTTTGGCTGAAGGTTTGCGTGCCTCAGGATGCGAATTTTCTTATTTGCCGGGTGAGGGGGCGTTTTATGGCCCCAAAATTGAATACACACTGAAAGACGCAATTGGTCGTGAATGGCAGTGCGGCACCATCCAAGTTGACCCCAACATGCCTGAGCGCCTGGACGCTGAGTTTGTAGGGGAAGACGGTTCGCGTCATCGTCCCATCATGCTGCACCGTGCCATCGTCGGCAGTTTGGAGCGTTTCATCGGTATTTTGATTGAGCAGCACGCGGGCGCCTTGCCGACTTGGCTTGCGCCTGTGCAGGTGTCGGTGCTCAACATCACTGATGCACAGGCTGATTACTGTCGTGAAATCGCTGCAAAACTGCAAAAATCGGTATCAAATCAAGGCCTTAGGGTCGATTTGGACCTGCGCAACGAAAAAATCACGTATAAAATACGCGAGCATTCGTTGCAAAAGCTGCCTTACATCCTTGTCGCTGGCGACAAGGAAAAGGCAGCAGGTACCGTCGCTGTGCGCGCCCGGGGTAACAAAGACCTCGGTGTGATGTCGATCGATGCGTTCATTGAACTCATTGCTGCCGACATCGCTTCTAAAGCCTGAAGGTGAGTTTCGCCACAAGCTTTGGCCCGTGGGCACAAAGATGGATGGGCTGCTTTTTGCAGTTTTTTCCGTAAAGGATTGAGTCATCGCTACCGAATTTCGTGATCGTCGCCAACGCGAAGAACGTAAACACCGTTTGAACCGTGAAATCATGGCCCCAGAAGTCCGTGTTTCCGGCCCAGAAAATGAACCCATGGGCATCCTGTCACTTGCAGAGGCCTTGCGTCTTGCTGGTGAAATGGATGTGGACTTGGTTGAAATTGCTGCCACCGCCATCCCGCCTGTGTGCCGTCTGATGGATTACGGCAAGTTCAAGTACCAAGAGCAAAAGCGTGCGGCAGAAGCCAAAGCCAAGCAAACGGTCATTGACATCAAGGAAGTCAAGTTCCGCCCGGGTACGGACGACGGTGACTACAACATCAAAATGCGCAACATTCGCCGGTTTTTGACCGATGGTGACAAGTGCAAAATCACTTTGCGTTTCCGGGGTCGTGAAATCACCCATCAAGAGTTGGGTTTGGCGCTGCTCAACCGAATTCGCGACGATTTGGCCGATACGATCATTGTTGAGCAGTTTCCCAAACTGGAAGGCCGCCAGATGATCATGATGATCGCACCTGGCCGTAAAAAGCCTGCTGTAGGTGGAAAGACTGCAGAAGTTTCTGCACCTGCAGAATCGGCTTGAAAAAGAATTTGACCGGCTTTCGGGCTGGTTGAATCAAAAGCTGCCCTAGGGCGGCTTTTGTTAAAAGTGGCTCGGGGCCAACAAGGCTGCAAATTTTTTGCATACGCCTCACGAGCACAATTAAAGGAGCATGAATATGCCCAAGATGAAGACCAAAAGCAGCGCCAAAAAGCGCTTCCGTGTTCGTCCAGGTGGAACCGTTAAACGCGGCCAAGCCTTCAAACGTCACATCCTGACCAAGAAGACCACCAAAAACAAGCGCCAC
>Ga0209550_10000279_pt1 | contig 45913 bp, 35 predicted proteins | sample LauGreSuBDMM15SN_2_FD_187567 | JGI IMG/M metagenome (GOLD analysis project Ga0209550, IMG submission 187567) | Freshwater lake microbial communities from Lake Michigan, USA - Su13.BD.MM15.SN (SPAdes) (version 5) | ecosystem: Environmental > Aquatic > Freshwater > Lake | place: Lake Michigan...
TCAAGCTCTTTGTCTAATCTTTCAAAATCTTCTTTTGCGCTGGTTTTCAAATCGCCACCATTCATCTGTATTGCTTGTCCTGGACCAGCAATTGACGCAAATTTAGAGCGTGCTTCTCCCAGCATGGTTTTGCAAACTGCCAGTGTATAATCTTTTAGCCATTGCTTGGCATAAGTGTCTTGTAACAACACCCAGTCTGGACGATAGTTGTAGCTTCTTACCAGTATTTGTTCGCCTTGTGCAAAAGGTCGTTGTAGAATAGTTAAAATATGGCTTGTGGGTTTCCAAGCATATTCGATATAACTACCAAACATGCGTCCAACTAGTTTTTGATAGCCAGCAAACAAATCATATGTTGCTAGACCACCCATTGAACTGCCACTCATCAAGTAGGTATTTGTGTAGGCCAAGTTGAACGGTTCAAACAGTGTACCACCAGCGCCAATTCCACTTCTTGAGCCAATAGCTCTACGAAACACTTCACGCACTGTGATAACTTCATCAGGTAATCTGTATTCATTTTGATCCTGTAGCAGTTCTAGAAACAAGTAACTTTCTTCCACAGCATTGGGGCTTTTTTGCCTGTAGCGATTTAGCGCACGATCCAGTGCGGCTTCATAGTGTGCTGGGTCTAGTTCAACCTCAATCATACCATCGCCCAGCATGAGGCGTACATAGTCAAACGCTTTGTTTCGTTCAACAGTTGAGTTGGATTGGGTGGTTGCTGGCAAATCTTCCATTTTTTTTGTCCTCTTACATATTTAGCTTACGATAAATATCATTATGCCAAGACTTTCCCTTTATAAACCAGAAAAAGGCAATGACTACAAGTTCATTGACCGACAAGCCAGCGAGATGTTTCAAGTTGGCGGTACCGACGTGTATCTGCACAAATACATGGGTCCAGAACTGAATGCTAACGGAACCCAGGATCAGCCCACAATTGATTCCTACAATGTGTCAAATATACAAGATTTGCTGTTTTTAGAAAATAGGGATAGAAAATACGACAGCGAGATTTACAAAATTCGAGGGTTGTACAACGTACAAAACATAGATTTTAACCTAAGTCAGTTTGGCCTGTTCATAGACAACGACACGCTGTTTATGACTGTGCATATCAACGATTTTATCAAGTACATAGGGCGCAAACCCATTGGCGGTGATGTGCTGGAATTGCCACATTTGCGTGATGATTTTGCACTGAATGATTTTGACATCAGTTTGCCACGCTATTATGTTATTGAAGATGTGGGTCGTGCCAGTGAAGGATTTAGTGTAACTTGGTTCCCACATTTGTACAGATTAAAACTCAAGAAGATTACTGATAGCCAGCAATTTGCTGATATTCTCAACAAGCCAGCTGTAAATGCTGATGGCTTGCCAAGTGACATGACTTTGAAAGATTTGTTAAGCACTTACAACAAAGAAATTGCCATTAACAATCAAGTGATTGCACAAGCAGAAGCAGATGCGCCTAAAAGCGGTTTCGAAACCCGTCAGTTTTACACACTGGCTGTGGATGAGTTGGGCAAACCTGTTTTAAACACCGCAGATGAAGCTACGTTATTAGCCAGTAATGACTCCAATGTCAATAGCAGTGCTGTGGCCGCAGTGCCAAAACGCAGTGGTTATACAGGTTATTTGTTAGGTGATGGATTTCCAGTCAACGGTTATGACTTTGGATTTGGCATTCAGTTTCCAAGTGAACCCCTGGCAGATGATTTCTTTTTGAGAACAGACTTTTTTCCTAACAGATTGTTCCGCTTTGACGGACAACAAAGTGCGTGGATTGCTGTGGAAGACGGCGTTCGTATGAACATGACCAACAACGACTCTAGACAAACACTGAAAACAGGATTCATTAACAATAACGATTATGTTTATAATGATGCACTGATTTCCAGCTTTAAAACATACAGTCAAGTGGAAATTGATGTGGGTGTTAGCATAATTAACACAACAATGGAATATGCGGGCAATAATTTAGCCGCATATGTTGTGTTCAAACAGTCAACTACTCAGCTGAGTTATGTAACTGCTGATAATGTTGGCATTATCACAGACAACAACGGCATGATACGTATTACTTTGCCCGCTCCAGACAAGTTACCATATCCTGGGCAGTGGAGTATCTTGTTGTGCAACAACAGAGAAAGTGCAAAACAAAGTCTCAGCAAAGTTCTTAAACCTAGGGCAGATTTATAATGCAACATTTCTACGATGGTCAGATAAGAAGATATATCACACAAACTGTTCGTGTGTTGAGCAATTTTGTGGTCAAATACGGCGACGGTTCCTTGCATAGAATTCCAGTTATGTATGGTGATGCTGACAGACAAGTGGCCAGTATTATTCGCAACAACAGTGAAAACAAAATCAACAGTGTGCCACGCATCAGTGTGTATGTTTCTAGTCTCAGCTTAGATAGAGACAGAGTGTCCGATCAGACATTTGTCAGCAAGGTTAATGTTCGTGAGCGAGAAGTTGCAGGTGATTATTACACTCAAGGGCAAGGACGTAACTATACTGTTGAACGATTGATGCCTACTCCATTTTTATTAAAGTTAAAAATCGATATTTGGAGTGCAAACACCGACCAAAAATTACAAATACTTGAACAAATATTGGTGTTGTTTAATCCCAGTTTGGAATTGCAAACAACTGACAACTATATTGACTGGACCAGCTTGAGTGTGCTTAACCTAACTGATATTTCATGGAGCAGTAGGCAAGTTCCAGTTGGAACTCAGTCAGCAGGAGATCCCATTGATGTTGCTACTCTCACTGTGGAAACTCCTATTTGGATTAGTCCTCCGGTTAAGGTCAAACATCTTGGAGTTATTACAAAAATTATCACCAGTATGTACAAGAATGCCACCACTAGTGATAGTTATGTAGAAGGCTTAGGTTCTGATCCAATGACTTCCACAACATCATTTACTGATTTGTTGTCAACAACTGTGAGTAGTATACAGAATTACCATATTGCAGTTTACAACAGTCAAGCAATACTGCTGGGGAAAAATGAAAATATAGTTCCCAGCGAAATTACTCTTGAAATTCCAGTTAGGCAAGGCACAGCGTTGCATTGGCAAGAGTTATTTGATCAATACCCAGGACAGTATCATGCTGGTTCAAGTCAAATTTACCTCACACAACTTAACGGCACACAAGTGGTAGGAACTGTGGCTATCAATAGTTTAGACAATTCTATTTTGCAAATCAATTGGAATCCAGACACACTGGTATCTGACACTGACATTGACAGTGCAGGCCGCAAAGAAGGATCTGTGGGATATGTTATTCCCAGTTATAGAAACGGTACAGCTAATCAAGGCTCGCCTGGCACGTTTGATGCTATCATTAATCCGTTAACTTATAATCCCAAACGTCCATTGAATCAAGATGCTGATCAAACTGTTCGCCCAGGAACAAGATATCTCATCATAGAAGACATTGGAGATGTTGACAATGTGGACGGAGCAGACGGTTGGAAAGGCACTGACAATTCAGAGTTGGTTGCACTGGCCAATGATATTATAGAGTGGACTGGGGTCAAGTGGAATGTGATATTTAATCACACTCAGAACACAGACTCCCTTGTGTGGCAAACGAATATATACACTGGAGTTCAATACTTATGGAACGGGGTTCAATGGGTAAAGAGCTTTGAAGGTGAATATAATCCGGGCCAATGGAAAATAATACTCTAAAAGAACAAATTACCTGTAGCGGTGCTTTATTTTATGCTAAAAAAACTGGAAGGTTTTTACTGCTACAAAAAAGCCACGGCAAACATGCAGGTACTTGGGGACTGGTAGGCGGTACCAACATATCAGGTGAAACTCCTTGGCAAGGGTTGCAACGTGAAATTGCCGAAGAAATTGGCGCTATTCCTGCAATCTTAAAAACAATTCCGTTAGAAACCTTTGTATCAAATGACACTGTGTTTAATTTCCACACCTACTTGTGTGTTATAGATGCGGAGTTTGTTCCAATACTGAGCGATGAACATGATGGGTGGGCATGGGTCACAATAGACAGAGCCCCTAAGCCATTACACCAGGGGCTCCGCAATAGTTTTACAAATAAAACTATTCGTACTAAACTTCAAACAGTGTTCGATCTAGTAGATTTAATATAATTTATGCAGACGGCGGTACAAACACAACCTTGCATGGATACGGGCAACAGCCTTCCACATATTTTGTTTCAAGAAGCACTATACCTTCTGCTTCGCTAGCCGCTTCAACTTTCTCCATAAAGCTGGATCCGTCTGGTAATTCAACTGTAAATTCTAATAACATGAGTAATCTCCAAAAACTTGCATAACTGTATTTATAAGTTTAAATTCATATAAAATTAAAATTGATAACAGCCCGATATTTATGGTCAGTACAGCTTGTTCCGCTATGCCTGTCCAAAGAGTTAAAAATTACCAAACTATTTTCTATGCTGGGCACTTGTTGGCCGTCATCTTCAAATTGTGTAAATCCGTTTGTTGTATTAAGATAGAATATTGCAGTTTTTGAAAGTTTGGCCAAATCTTCATTTATGTCAATATGATATCCGTAAGTTTGAGCAGTATCAGTACAGCCGGTAATGTTTGCTTTGACTCTTATTACCATTTGATGAGGCAATTTTTTAAAAATTGGATCTAGTATATTGATGTATTTGCTAATAGTGACTGGACTATGATAGAAAACATGAACAAATTGCAAATTAAATCGCTCATCACACATTATACCCCCGGGATCACTTTTATCATGTATAGTCCACGGAAATGATTCGTTTAATATTTGATTTTTAACTGCTATAAAATCAGTTCTTGATAAAAAGTTATGAATAATCTGTCTTGTCATGATTTATGAGAACTTAGTCTCCACTGATTATATACTTTACTAACTGCATCAGCTGGCCCGTATTCTGAATTAAAACTCACTACCACTCTTCGATCACTTTTATTAATTTCAGTGCTGTGTTCAAGCCAGCTGGGGAACAATATCAGCTGACCTTCCTTACATTCCACAGAGTGAAAATTTGTATTATACTCGTTTGATCCCAATAATACTTCAGACATTCTGCATTGAGCCAAAGGGCTGTGAAAACTCAACCCAACAGATCCAGGAGGAGCTTCCACATACAATGCTCCCGATATCACACTCACTTCATGTCTATGCGCTTTCACACGATCTCCCTGGCCCATAATATTGAACCAGCTGTTTGTTATGACTATGGGAGGCATTTGTAATTGTATTGCCATTTCTTTTACTAGATTTTCAATTTTTAATCTTAATTTTCTAACACTGAAATGACTCAAAATTGGAGTCATGTCAGTTCCGTAAGAACTTTTTGCATTATTCACAAGCCCGTGTGGTTTAGTCAAACTTTCGCTTTGAAGAATCAGTTGTTTGAGATTGTTCCATTCCGGTTCCTGTGATAAGTCGTATGTGTCAATTTTGACTGGAAAGATTAGTGATTGCATATAAATTATTTATTAGCCTGTTTTATCAAGCAAGTTATTTGTGGTTTATAAATAGTGGTAACAAGGAGTAAATCATGATTTTAAAACCAATACATGACCGAATTATTGTGAAAAAAGATGCGCCAGAAACTGTAACAATGGGTGGGATTGTTATTCCCGACATTGCCACTGAGCAGGTCACTAAAGGAACCATTCTAGCAGTTGGTCCTGGGAAACATGCTGAAAAAACTGGAGTGTTTATTCCAACAACATTGAAGGTAGGAGAAAAGATATTGTTTCACCCGTATGCTGGCAGCGAGATAAAAATTGGAGACGATAGCCTCTACGGAATGCCAGAAGGCGATGTCTGGGCAGTTCTTGAAGATGACGAACCAACTGTTTAATTTTTTAACCAATCAAGATTTTATTAATAGTAAACAAAATAATAAACATTTTGTTTTTAGAAATCTTGACTTAACTGCTCCTACCTGGGGCGAAATCTTAGAAAATTTAAATCAAACAGTTGTTTCTAAATCCAAGATGAAAATGTTAGATAATCTTGGATTTGTATTTTTTGATGCTGAAAGGATGTTGTCAGTAAACAGCTTATTAACTGAAATTAAAAAAATTACAGATCGTCCTTGCACAGCACATTGTTATGTTTCTTTGTTGGAAATATCTGCTACATTTGGAAGGCACAGTGATACATCAGATGTATTTTTTTGGCAAGTGCAGGGCAATACCTTATGGAAGGTTGAACAAGGTGCAACAACTTGTGAATATGAATTATCTCCAAACGATTTAATTTATATTCCTAGGTTTATGTTTCATGATGTGTTGCCGCTGGGTCCAAGAGCTGGTATATCTATAGGAATTGATTATTAAAATGTTAGAAAATATCAAAGATTATATTTTTGTAAAAAATTGCATACCAGCTGAAACATGCGATCTCATGACTAAGGATCTTTCGAGAAACTCTTGGACTAGACATCAATGGCAAAACTACGGTGTCATACACGAAAGGCCTACTTTCCCGTCAATGGAGTTAGAAGTAGCAGAGTCGCATCCTGATCAAAACGAGATATTATATCCGCTGATGGGGGAGGCATTGAAAGATTACCAAGATATTATTAGAACAAACAACAGTTTTGATGCATTTGTATCTAGTTGTGGACTACACATTGCATGTCCGGTTAGATTTAATAGATATACCATACACACTGCCATGCGAGCACATCACGATCATATACACAGTTTATTCGATGGTGAGCGTAAAGGTATTCCTATACTTTCAATTGTTGGATTGTTAAACGACAATTACGAAGGCGGAAAATTTATATTTTTTGAAAATCACGAAGTTGTACTCAAGAAAGGCGACATTATGATATTTCCTTCAGTTTTTATGTTTCCACACAGGGTAGAAAAAGTTACTAAAGGTGTTCGAAACAGTTTTGTAAGTTGGACATGGTGACAACATGGAAAAATTAACTGATTTTATCTTGGTAGAAAACGTAGTACCTACGGAATTTTGCGATGAGCTTGTGGAAGAAATTTCAAACAATCATACTTGGGGCAAACATTCCTACCATCCCGGGTTTAAACGTCCCACTGCCGCACATTTTCCATCAACTGAATTTGAATTTTTAGACGCTGAAGAGCATTTAAGTTTAAAATTAATGCCGTATGTTGAAAAAGTTATGAAACTATATAACGCATATATTAATAAAAACAACAGTTTTGATGGATACGACTCTGAAACCGGAGTAACAACCTGTACTCCAATTAGATTTAATCGATGCAAAATGCATACGCTAGTTGAAGCCCACCACGATCATATACATGAATTATTTGGAAAAGGCAATAAAAGTATTCCATCTGTGTCAGTAGTTGGATTACTCAATGATACATTTAATGGCGGTGAATTTATCATGTTCAAAGACACAGATATGAAATTAAAAAAAGGAGATATTTTAGTATTTCCATCAAATTATCTGTATCCTCATCGTGTGGAAAAAGTCACTAAGGGTGTTAGAAATAGTTTTGTCACTTGGGCTTTTTAAAATATGCATCCGTATAAAAACACAATAGTTTGTAAAAATGATTTCTTTAAAAATCCCAATAAGGTATTGCCCCTGTTTGATTCTCAATCTTACAACAAATCTGTAGCATTTCCCGGGGTGCGTACTAATAATTTGTTAGAATCAACTGATCCTATCATAAAAAACTTTGCATTATTTTTTGCTCAAAAAATATGCGATGAAGTTTTTCCAGGAATATACAAGTTATCGATAGACGTTAGATTTCATATTAACCAAGCATATGCAGATCCAGCAGTTAATCACGGATGGATACATAGTGATGATTCAGAGCTGGCCGGTGTTGTTTACATGTCAAAAGATGAACAGTCGTTAGATACCGGAACTTCAATTTTTACTAAAAAAACAAAAGAAAATTTTAAAGTTGGAGATTTTGAATCGAGACGGGAATTCAATGTTTCAGGTATGCCAACTGATCAATATATAGAAGATTTAAAAATTAATCACAATGCATTTATAGAGAATCTTCGCGTTGGAAATATGTATAACAGACTTATTGCTTATGATGCAACCTTGTATCATAGACCAAATCGTTACGATTTAGATTGCAACGAATTAAGAAAAAGTATTGTGTTTTTTATTAGAGATACTAAACATACATCTACCTCGACTGTTAACCTTAATTCTAATTGGGAAGATTCATGATTTATAAAAGTACACTGTTTGAAGTTCCAATGTATAAATTCAAAGCAGCCAGACATGCTGAAATTAAACAATGGATGATATCCAATATAGTTCCTAATTTTGAAAAAACTGGATTTAACGAACCTTCGAGAAATATATACAGTAGTTACTTTCCTGGCGCTCCTAAGATAGACAACAATTTGTTTAGTGACTTTTATACCAAAGATATTAATAATTTTCTAATCAAGGCAGAATTTTCAAAACTTCATCCCTGGAAAACCAAATTAAATTTCTGGTATAATTTATCTGTAAAGGATTCTTATCAAGAAGTACATGATCACTTAGGTGGACCTTTACCAATATCGTATGCGGCTATACACTATGTGATGTTTGACAAAAACGAACATTCAGCCACAGTGTGTTATAATCCGTTAGAACCTATACTAAAATCATTACAACCTACTACCAAAGATAAATTTAGGCCTGCCGACTTTCGAGGATTTCAAAAATTGTTAGATGTGGAAGAAGGGGATATTGTAATTTTACCTAGTTATGTTCCACATTCGGTAATCAAACAAGTCAGCGAAAAACTTAGGATCACAGTAGCATTCAACATCAGCGTATACGAGGCATCTGCATATGAATAACATTTCCACTATACCTTTATTTCCTGTTAACATTTACAAAATAAAAGTTTCTGAACATGAAAAAATTAAAAATCATCTCATGGATCGTGTGCATCCGCATTTTTTAAAACACGGTGCAAACGATCTTGTGCAAAATACGTTAACTGATTATGGGCATACTGCTGATGCGGCATACTGTCATTGGCCAATGTTGTTAGATTTATACAAGCCAGATATTACAAAAATTTTAACTACTATTGGATTTGATTTTAAAAAACATCCATGGCAGGTTAGAATGAAAGGCTGGTACAATTTTTCTACCAGCAATACCGCGGCGTGGGTTCATGATCATGCTGGCGGCCCCAGCACTATACAATTTTCTGCAATACATTATGTAGCATTGGGAGAAGGTGCTCAAGCAACTGTGTTTAATAACCCTTGGCGTAAATTATTAAAAGCAACTACTCCCACTAAGAATTTTGATTTTCTTCCTGATTATTTCAAAGAGTTTGCTCGGATGCCTGAAGTAGAAGAAGGTGATTTGATATTGTTCCCCAGTTGGCTTGATCATTTTGCTCCCAAGTTTACTGCTGGATCGTTGCGCATCACAACTGCTCTTAATATTATGATGCGAGTAGACAACGGGGATGGTAATTAATATGCAGTACGGTGATTTAGCTAACGTAGGAGTGATTGTAGAGGATTTAAATCCTTTTCTATTCAAAAGAATACAACAAACTACAAAAATATTTAAAGATAAATTTGTGAGTAATACTTCGCCCGATATGTTACATCAGTTTCACAGACGTGTAGACGGATATGATGAGGATAATTCAATTCCTGATAATTTAAAAGAAGATATTGTTAAAGAAGTTTTAAAATTAATTGACCTGCACGAACACAAATACCAATATTTTGGTAAGATATTTAATTTTGTAACCGAGTTAGCTACGGGAAAAATTCAATTTGAATTAGAAAGGGTATGGGTGAATATCCAGCGTAAGGGAGAATTTTTACCCATACACAATCATACTGGTATCTATAGTTTTGTTATCTGGTCTGATGTTCCTTTTAATATAGAAGACGAGTATAAATCAACTCCCAACCCCACAACAGACAAGGGCAGGGCAGGGCATTTTCAATTCTTATATACTGATGCACTAGGAAAAATTACCACACTGAATTTGCCAGTTGATAAAAAATGGGAGGGACGTATCTGTTTATTTCCTGCAGAACTAAATCATCAAGTGTATCCTTTTTACAGTTCTGACGATGTGCGTGTATCAATTTCAGGAAATATACGAGTAAGACCACATGCTAAATTTTAAACCAATAACTCGAATAATAACCGATCCTTGCTTAGTATATGAGTTCACAGAGGCTCTGCCTAATTGGGTTGTCAAAGCGGGAGAAGAATATTTTAAAAAATTTACATTTGAGTACGGGCATCATGCAGTATCGCTAGACGATGGCGAACCATATTTTGGAAAAATGATATTTTTAAGGGAAGAAGGTATTGACCAGCATTGTCCTACACTAGTACAAAACTTATGTGACTGTTTACAATTATCTATCCTGCCACAAATTGATCCCAATGGCAAGTTTGTTGAATTACAACGCATTGCAGTTAACGGGCAAACACAAACTCAGAGCCCATGTGCTCATATTGATACCAGTACTGATTTAAACTTATGGACTGCTGTATACTATGTTAATGATAGTTCAGGCGATACAGTATTTTATAAATCTATCACTAATTTAGAAGAAACAAATAGAATTAAATTTCAACAAGGCAAGCTAATAGTGTTTCCTGCAAGTTTTTGTCATAGAGCACTTGCTCCTAATAGCGGTTGGAGAATATCGATAGGCATTACATTTGAATGGCATACTAGCTTGTCTAAAAATTATAAACGAGATATATTATGAATACTTTTTCTTGGAAAACTAGTTCTAGTATAGTAGAGCATACTAGCATACTGCATATAAAAAATTCAATGACTGCCAATCAACGAACAGTATTAATGCAAGAAATATTGAATCACAAACAAACAACAATAGACCAATCAGGAAGTGAAAAAGGATGCTGGCGTGGGCACCCTACGTTTAACGATAGTACAGTAACTGATTTAATATTAACGTCATTTAATGTGTATATGAATTTGTTGCCTCAGCCAGGCATGTTATCAAGTGATGGTGCTTATAAAAAATTTAACAGTACTGCACCTGCTATTCACTACTGGTCTAACGTAAATTCCAAAGGAGGATACAATATTTCTCACTCACATGCTGGATCGATGGTTAGTGGAGTCATTTATTTACAATCCACAGGAACCGGAACGATAGAGTTCCAGCCATTAAATTACATATATAAGATCAACCATCCTTGCTGGACGTATAGTGGAACTATGAAGTATGAACCAGAAGACGGGGACATACTATTATTTCCGTCTTATCTACTGCATAGAGTAGAACCAAACCCAATAGACAAAGAACGAATTAATATTGCCTTTAATGTGAGTTATATACCTTTATGAATATAGAATTTTTTTGCACAGATGAAAATGTTCTCAAATACTGGCATCCAAAACCTGCAAACAGTTGTGTTCCTGAAGAAATATCAAACTTAGAAACTCCAAAAGAGAGATATAAAAGTGAAGAACCTCCTGTTGTAAATATGAAATCATGCATGCCTGCTATGGATTATCTAATGTCGGGTTACATAATTTATAATGCGTATGAGATTGAATTAGAAACTATTTTTAGTAATTTCAAAGAAAATATTAAAATGAAAACTGCCGAAACAATAGAACAAGATCCAACAGATCCGTTTGATAGAAAATCAATGGCTATATTTGAAAAAGAAGCATGTCCAATAAGTAAACACAATGTAAAAATTAAACAGTATTTTAAATTTAGATCTATGTGGAGTATAAAAACGCCACCTGGATACAGTTGTCTAATAATGCAACCATTTTATTTACCCGATAACGAGATTCAAATCCTTCCAGGTATTATAGATACAGATTCTTATCACTTGCCAATTTCTGTTGCCGGGTATGTTGTTTCAAAAGATAAAATACGTATACCGCCTGGTACACCATTGCTTCAAATAATTCCGTTTAAAAGAGATGATTGGAAAATGTCAGTTAGTAAAGATATGCCGTCTGACAAAAGTAAATTTTTTATTTGGAACACATATAAAAGGTTAAGCCATGCTGTTAAAAAATACATATGACCTCTGAATCTATTATTAAATTTATTTCAGAAAATTACGATGCGATGATACACTATCCGCCAGTCCCAGCATCCAAAATTATTCCAGAATGGTATAAAAATATTCCAGTAGCATTATCTAAAGATCCTGGATTTATCGATAATGACGGGGTGCCTTCTATTAAACGATGCATGCCAGTTTTAGATTACCTTACATCTGGATACATCTTAAGAAATTCCTACGAAATTAATGCAGATATGTTTGTAAAAGATGGTATAAAAAGTTTTACTCTTGAATGTAACAATAAAAATTATGTAGGAGCTCATCCGTTTCACCAAGCTCCAACAACTGAAATGACTGGTGAAAAGAATCATTATTTTAAAATTAATCAAGAGTGGGCTATACAAACGCCGCCAGGGTATAGCTGTTTAATTTATCAGCCGCACTATCTATTTAGAAAAGAATTTAAAATGTTTCCAGCAATCGTTGACACTGATAAACACAATGATTTTGTTGGGCTTGTTGGGCTTATAACTACTGATCAAACATTTACTATTGCGCCGGGTGACCCATTAGTCACTATATTTCCATTTAAAAGAACAGATTGGAAAATGGATATTAGTTACGATAAAGATATTGGTTCCAAAAGTAGTTTCAAATACTTTTTGCATGGCCTGTGGCACGGATTTTATTCAAAATATTTTCATACCAAGAAGACATATCGATAGCAGTACGTTAAGATATATAACGTATGTTTAATTTCTTCTTTAAAAAGCCCACAGTACACATAGACGTGTTCACATTCTTTCCGGGCATTATTGAATTGTTTCCAATTCGAGATGCAGACGAAGTTATGCCATCGTGGTTCAAAGCAGTACCTACTAGTACTAAGTCTCCATCAGGATCTAATGTTGCCACTGTGCGTACCTGTCCAGGCATGGTAGAACTGTTTAAAGAAGGCATTGTAATTCCGTCATGGTGCGATTTATATTTAGACTGGGCAAAAGGATCCTTATATAGTGAACCTGAAAACATGGGTAGTTCGCACCCAGACTGGCAATGGGATAAAAGCACAGTATTTAAAGACTTTCATCATTTGAAAATAGGTAGTCCTTGGAAATTTAAAGAAAAAACTGGGTCCAAATTCATGATGACTAACACTTGGTGGAATAAACCCGGAGTCAAACATTTTGTTCCCAACGGATTAATTGAATTCAAATATCAACATTCTTCTAACATCAATTTGTGGATTCCTAAAACAGGATTTCCTCAAAATTATACAATAAATGCAGGAGAGCCGCTATGTCAACTAATAAACATAGACGGTAAAAAAATAAAATTTCATATGCACTATACAGACAAAGACAAAATCGACTGTGATGTTAATGATCACTTGTTTTCTCAAGTAGGGCAGTATTACAAGAGAAAAAAACTAATTCAAGAAAATTGTCCCAACTGGACCCCGGATACAAAAAAATAATATGTTTACAATTTTTAGAAGACCATCAAAGATTTATGTTGACTGTTTTACAGATTTGGAAGAACTTCCAAAGTTTTTTCCTATTCAACACGCCTCTGAACGACTGCCTACATTTTGGAAAAATCTTCCTACAACTGTGCCGCATATGGGGCCAAACCGCGGAACGATGAAAACATGCCCAGGAGTAAGTAGTTTATACAGAACAGGGTTTATAATTCAAAATTGGCATGACATATGGGTCAGTGTTGACGGGAACACCCTCACCTGGCAACCTCAACCAACAGCAGAATCTCACGATCCAGGCCAATGGGGCGATGCATTTAAAAATCATTATCATTTAAAAATGGTTAGTCCGTGGCGTATTAAAGAAAAAACTGGTGTTAAGTTTATGTTTACTAACACACTATGGCATGATGAAGAATTTAAACCTAAGGTACTAAACGGTATTGTAGAATACAAATATCAGCATACCAGCAGTGTCAACATGCTTGTTCCTAAAAATATGTTTCCTAAATCTCAACTGATTCCTGCAGGTAAAGAACTAGTACACATTGTACCGTTATCTGATAAAGATGTAGTGATAAAAATGCACGTAGTTGATGCAAAAGAATTACAAAAATTCCAAAATTGGGTTTTTACATTTAACGGGCATTATTTTAAACGTAAAAAATTACTGCAAGACCGCGGAGAATAAATTGAAAGACTTTACAGTTCCTATAAATTCTGGTGCATCTATAACAGGAATATTTCCAATACCTGTTTACAAAAAGAATATTGGAAGAAAATTTACAGATGCTGAATTAAAAGCATCACAACCCGAAGCCTGGCACTTACGTCCAGGTAGCGATAATGTTCGAGCTGACACTACTTCTGTTCTTAATAGTCCTGCATTTTTTGGTCTTAAAAAATTTATTGACACTTGTTTGGAAGATTTTTTAAAAGAAATAATGGCGCCGGAAACTACATGTTCATTGTATGCTACCCAAAGTTGGATTAATTTTAACAGAAAAGGTGATAGACATCATCAACACTTTCATTCTAATAGCATAGTAAGTGGCGTATTTTATCTCAATACTCCTGGGCCAGGCGCTATTACATTTAATATTCCACAACGACAACCATGGCATATTCAAAATACACCAAACTGGTGGAATATGCGAAAGATAAGATTTCCAGTTAGTTCGGGAGATTTAATACTGTTTATGAGTGACTTGGAACACGGGGTAGAAACACAACTACACGATGAAACTAGAGTTAGTCTTGCATTTAATACTTGGTTCAGGGGAGAAATTGGCAGTAAAGAAGGATTGACATACTTGTCAAATTAATGCCATGCCTATAGAAAATATTAATACTATTGATTTTCCAAATTTAGGAGTTATAAAAGGTCATATTGATAATGTATCTTTAACTGCGTTAAAAGAAGAAATTCTAGAAATACAAAAAGATTTTAGTAAAGGTACTCCATATAACAGCGAGTTAGCAGGACACATAAGAAAAGAATATCAATTATCTAAAAGTTGCAGTAGTATGGAGCCGTTAATTATTGAATTAGCAGAAAAATACCATGAAAAATATCAATACAAGGATCCAAACATTTCAATAGTTGGAGGGCACCAATATTCTTTCAAATTAGATAGCATGTGGGTTAATTTTCAACAGAAACATGAATTTAATCCAATACACAGACATGGTGGATTATACAGTTTTGTAATATGGATCGAAATTCCTTATTTTTTAAATTTTGAAAAAGATGTTAGTCCTGGTAAACAATCTATTGACAATAGATCTGGAATGTTTGAATTTACCTATATTGATGTTGTGGGACAACTGAGAGGAGAACTTATTCCTGTAGATAAAACTTACGAGGGCGATATAATTTTATTTCCTGCGGCTCTACATCACATGGTTCATCCTTTTTACAGTGCTGACAAATATAGAATTTCTGTGGCGGGCAATGTCACTGTTGTTAAAAATGATTAAACAGATATTTTCTACTCCTATATACGAGTATGACGGTACTATAGATGAAATCTTTTTAGTCCAGAACGAAATAAAAAATACACTACCTAGAATTCAACAGACAGACACGTTTGAAAATCCAACGGGCTGGAATGACGGCGTACAAACTAACATAAAATCAAGATATAATACTATCGAGGATTTTCAAATGAATAATCTCTCAGCATATATTGAAAAACATGTTAGGAATTATGTAAAAATGACTGGCGCATTAGAACCCAAACCCAATAAATTAGCGCACAGTTGGATAAATTTAGTGTCTAAAGATCAGCGGCAAGATTGGCATCAGCATCAGGACGCTACTATATCCGGAACTTACTATTATCAAACATCTGGAATAGATGGAGGTATAGTATTTAGGACCCCCAATCAGTTTGTTGAATTAGAGTTATTTTCAATTGGATCAATGGTGGGTAAGCAACATGTTATACAGCCAAAAAATGGTAAAATTATACTTTTTCCAGGGTGGTTATCACATAGGGTAGAACTTAATACCACTGACCACACTAGAATATCGATATCGTTTAATTACTTGAGAGACAATTTTAAAACCAAGACTTAGCATGTACGCTAAACAGACAGTTAAATATTAAAAAGGAACAATTAACAATGAATACTATTAACAAAATTATTATTGTGGGCGGCGGGTCAGCTGGCTGGATGACCGCGGCCACGTTGTCGCATGAATTTCCAGACAAAGAAATTGCTCTAATAGAATCACCGGATGTGCCAATTGTTGGCGTTGGTGAATCTACCCTTGGAACTATCAATCAATATTTGGGATTGCTGGGGTTAGAAGATAAAGACTGGATGGAATATTGCAATGCTACGTACAAGCTAGCTATTAAATTTACTGATTTTTCTGAGAAAGGGCAACAGTTTTATTATCCGTTTGGTGTAAAAGACATGCAAAATTGTCAACAGGGTATTGCTGATTGGTATGTTAAAAAGACAGTAACTCCTGAAACTCCCAATTTAGACTTTTATGAAAGTTTTTATAGTAGCATGCCGTTTATTTTAAACAGTAAGATATACGATAATGCCGATGGGCAACTGCCAGGATTTAGTTTCAAAAACGATTCTGCTTATCACATGGATGCTACCTTGTTTGGAGAATTCTTAAGAGAACGCTACTGCGAACCTCGCGGAGTAGTTCATATCAAAGAACATATTAACGAAGTGCTGTTAAACGAAGCAGGGGAAGTACATGCCTTGACCTTGGGCAACGGTGACAGCATAGAAGCGGACTTGTATATTGACTGCTCTGGATTTAGAGCAATGCTGTTAGAAGGCGCTATGAAAGTAAATTTTACTTCTTTTGAAAACATATTGCCAAACAATCGTGCATGGGCTGTGCATGTTCCTTATGAAAACAAAGAACTTGAAATGGAAAATACCACTGATTGTGTTGCTGTTGATAACGGATGGATTTGGAATATTCCTTTGTACAACAGAATTGGCAAAGGCTATGTATTTTCCAGTAAATTTGTTTCTGAAGACGATGCATTGGAAGAATTTAAACAATTTATAATGACTCGTATGAAAGTTTCAAGAACTAGACAACAGGTCGATGCGTTGGAATTTAGACTGATAAAAATCAAAAACGGAGTTCATGACAAGTGTTGGCATAAAAATGTTGTGGCCATTGGATTGTCTTATGGATTTATTGAACCTTTAGAAAGCACTGGTTTGTTGAGCGTACAGGAAATTTTATTAAAATTGTGTAGCACACTGCATTTTAAAACAGTGAATAAAATCCACATTGACAATTTTAATTACATTGTTAGTGGAATCATGCACAGTTTCAAATACTTTGTTGCTTATCACTTTACACTAAGCTCACGTAGAGATACACCGTATTGGCGTCATGTCACTGAAAATATTGAAATGGATAGCAAAATGCTACAGCCCGGAGATCCAGAATCACGTACTCAGGTCGGAGAACTAGCTATGCGATTAATACAATCACATAATATTCCTGGAGATTTTTCAATGGGTGGTATACCTGATATTTTTGTAGGAATGAATACTCTGCCAGTGAACATCACACAACTGAAAATTATGAATCAGATACTGCTTGGCCGGAACGGTACAGCGCCTGAATTCTTTAATAATCAAACTCAAGATTACTGGAATCAGAAAAAAGAATACATCAATGGCCTAGCTGCCACAGCTCCAAGCCATTATCAGTATCTCAAAGAAAACATATACAGTAACAAAGAATAAAAAAAGCCGCTTAACGCGGCTTTTTTTGTATCTAGATTATAGTTTTTATACCGATGGTTTTACTGACACATTGGTTGGCACTGGTATGGCAGCACCCACGTCTGGATCAGCTACCATTGCTACTATTCGTACAGTATCTTCTTTTGTTAATTGCAAACAACTTTTTAAAATCAGTGTGTCGAATATTCTCAACTTGTCAGCTGGAATTGGTTCAGTCCAGTTGGGATCGTCCAATCTTCTTTTAATTTCTCTTGATGCAATTTCTTCCATGGCTTCTTGTATTCGAACAGTAATAAAATCATCTATACTCTGGTGTGGATTGGCATATTTCCAAGACAGTGCTTTATACTGTGCATCAGTTACATCTACTCTAAATGTTCTAGACATATTGTTGTTCCTTATCCTTGTGCTCGTTCTGCGGCAAGTTGAATATTGGCGTTCATAACGATCTGATTTCTATCCGATGGAATTGTTTCAATACTAGGGTCAGCCAACATTCGTGACATTTCCATTTGAACAATTTCGTCTATTGCTGTGTTTGCTTTCCAGTGACAAATATTTTCAATATAGTCCATTGGATTCAAAGCAATGTGAGCCAACACCATTGTTTCAGTATCAGTTAAATCAAATATAATCTGTGGCATTTTAATCCTCGTTCTTTAAGTATGTGTATTTATCCAATTAGATAACCACTGAATTGACTGTGGGTACCGTGAATTCGGCTTGGTCCGCCGGCCCAGTACACAATGGGAACAGTGTACTCTCCAGCGTTTAGGTACAAATCCAATTGCAGACTGACGCCACCAGCATGGTTAGCAGTGGTGCCGTGCATCCACATGCAGTGCGGAGTTCGACCAGTCCAGTCACCAACACTGCCGTTACGGGTAAATGACATGTGATGATAATTTGGAGTATTGTTATCATCGTTGTAATGGTAACCTTGCCATAACAAATGATAGAAACCACTCACTGGCGCTGTGAATCTACCGTTGCTTGTGTTGAAATTGCCGCCGCCACGCTGTTGCACATCCCAGCCACCAAATCCACCACCAATTTCTCTCCAGCTGTATCCACCAAAGCTGTTGGCATAAGTCCACCCTCCAACGGGCACTGCATTCCACGCAATACTGCCTGTGGTGTTATTCGTGCCCGTAGTTTTATGACCGCTGGCATTGATACGCATACGTTCAACACCCGCAACACTGAACACCACGTTGTTGGCACTGTCAAAGTAGATACCAGTATTGGATTGAGCCGCTGACTGAATTGATGGAGCGGCCGCACTGCCTGAGGGTACCACCAGTCGACCAGTCATTGTGCCGCCTGATGAATTTAACGGAGTGTAACCCACATTGCTCAGTGTTGCGCCTGCGGCTAATTTGGCTGCAGAAACTGTGTTGGGTGCAATGTCATTGGTTCCAATACTTCTATAAGTAACAGTTTTTGCGCTTAGATCAACTGTACTTGCTAACTGGGTTGCGCCCACTACTGCATTGGCTATTTTTGCACTGTTAACTGCAAGGCCAGCTATTTTTCCTGCTGTGACAGCGCCATCAGCAAGATCTGCTGTGGCAACTTGTCCATCAACAATTGAGTCCGTTGCTATTCTTTTAAAACTTGCATAAGAGGCCATTTACATTATCCTATTAAAAATCCGCACCACAAGCTATGGTCTGCGTGTAATCTTCCAGGCCCATTAGGGCCGTATGGTTGCGGGCTAGCAAAGTCACCTGCGCTCATGTACATTTCTATAGGAACCATGATACCTGGAGCATGATTGTTAGGTAGGCCATGTGCAAAAATTGTGTGTGGATGCCTACCGCTTACCATGGTATTTGGAGAGCCGTTGCGTCCAATGTTCCAGTGTGTGTATCCGGATGTGGAGTTGTTGTCATTGTAGTAGTAGCTTTGCAAGTAGAACCAATAGTATCCCGATACTGGTGCAGTAACTCGCACATTGCTAGTAACACTTATACCGCCTTGGGTTTGAAATTCCCATCCGATGCCGTTTAGTTCTCGCCAGCCAGCCCCGCCAAACGTATTCCAGTAGTACCAGCCGCCTAACCCACATGCATAGAATGCTGGTCTGTTGGGTTCAATAGTTTGTCCGCTGGCATTGACTGTGAGTCGATTAGCACTTGATGTTGATATGCCAACTGTTGTGGCCGCTGGAAAATATATGCCAGCACCAACTGTTGATGTGCCTACTCCAGTTGTTCCTGCACTGGCTGCTGATATTTTAAGTTGGCCAGACACTGCTACTCCACCGCCAGTGCTCACTGGTGTATAACCCAAGTTGGTAGTGGATGCACCGGCTGCTAGTCTAGCATTTGTAACAGCACCATCTGCAATATCGCCTGCTGTGATAGCTCTATAAGTAACAGTTTTTGCACTTAGATCAATTGCACTTGCCAGTTGTGTTGTGCCCACTGCGCCGTCTGCTATGTCAGCAGTTGCTATGGCTCCGTCTGCAATTTTAGCACTATTCACAGACAAATCAGCTAATTTAGCAGTGGTAACTGCACCATCAATAACTGATTCGCTTGTTATCTTTTTGAAACTTGAGTATGTGGCCATGGTTATCCTATCATGTGTCCGCTGAAAATATGGTGACCAGCATGGTGTCGACTGTTATAGTCGTGCCAGCGAATCCATACACTGGCGTATTCGCCTGCGTTCAGCTGAAATACTGAACTTTGAACTCCGCCGTCATCGTAGTTATTTCTGTTGCCGTGCATGTGTATGTTATAAGGTGTGCGGCCGCCTGGTAGCCAATTCACATTGCCATTACGTGCTATCCATGTATGCACATAACTTGGTGTGTTGTTATTGTCATTGAGTCTGTACCAAGCAGTGTGAAACACGTAATATCCTGCCACAGGTGCTGTGTATCTACCATTGCTGGGATTCCAGTTTGATCCGCCGGTTTGGTGAGACGCATTGTTCCATCCCATGACACCTGCACATTCAAATGTGCCTGTACCGCCATAATTACTGGCATACAACCAACCAGTGGTTGCTGACACAGCAAATGCCGGATGATTGGGTCTACGAACTCGGCCAGCTTCATCAATAGTTATACCAGTATTGCCAGCGCCAACAATCCTAATGGCATTTGATTCAAGACTGATACCAGTAGCAGTATTTCCTGCGTTGGTAATACTTGGTGCTCCGGCACTGCCTGCTGCCACTACTAAATTGCCAGTCATGGTGTCGCCGGCCACATTTACTGGAGTGTATCCAAAATTGGCAGTTGATGCTCCGGATCCTAGTTTTATACCAGTAATGCCGCCGTCAGCAATATCACCTGCTACAATAGTTCTGTATGTGACAGTTTTTCCACTTAGATCAATACTACTTGCCAACTTTGCTGATGTAACTGCTCCGGTGGCAAAATCGCCAGCCGCAACAACAGTGGCCGCTATATCTGCGTTTGCAACTTGGCCTGTGCCAATATCTGCTGAAGTTAATGTTAAATCAACAAATGCATCACTATTAATCTTTTTAAAACTTGAATACGTTGCCATTGTTTAACCTTAAATTGTGAATATTCTCCAACCTCTAGTAGCATCATAGTAGATTAGATCAAAGGCAGCACCCTGTGTGGTCACTGTCATGTTACCACTAACATCGCTCATGATAGGTTGTCCGTTGCGAGCAACAGTTAAATTGTTTGTATTAAATGTGTTGGCCACATCAGCAAATCTAATAGTGTCTCCTTTCTGAGGAGCTACTGGCAATGTAACAGTTATAGCAGTACTGGTAGTGTTACACCATATAAATTGTCCTGCTGACGCAGTATAAGTTGCTGCCGATAAATCAATGTTAACAAAAGAAGATGATACTGCGCCAGTTACGATATAATTAGTACCGTCTGAAGTCAACTGAATTAGGCCGTTTGCAATAATCGCATATGCAGAAGCACTCAATGCGCCAGGGCCTTTAATTACTCCCGATGGCGTAGACAACGTCACTATACCGCTAGTGGCATTAAAAAACCCTTGATTAATTCCTGTACACAATGCTGGTTCTGTCAGTGTAACAGTATACGGTGCAGTGCCTGATAATGTTGTTAAAAGACCCTGAGTTGGTGTTGCCTGCGTTGCAGTTGTGCTAATAACTCCTGTGGTTGCTACGGTATTATAACGTCCCATAATATAATCTCTCTTTTAAATTTATTAAGTTGTAGAAGTTTCAATACCGTAAACATTCACACTTATTGCAGTTGATACACCAGCTGTTCCTGTACTAGCGTATGCCACAATGTTTTGTAAAGCAGCCAGTACCAGACCAGTTCTTTCAAAAACACCGTTTGCAACGATTACAGTTCCATACTCGATAAATTCACTAGCTTGCGGTGTTGCTGAGGCGCCAATTGCCAATCGTATTGTGATCGGACCACTAGTGGGATTAAGAAATGAAATATTATAAACTCCATAGTTGCCTGCGGGAACTGTATAAACCGTAGATGGTGCATACGAACCTGCTAATTGTGTAGTTGCTACTCTTCCTGTTGCCATGTTTTAATTCTCCAATAGTATTTATCGTTGTCCAAAGAACACAAGAGCAACTGGCGCTCCGTCAATTCCACCTGTGAAATTCATCTTTGAACTAACTATAATTTGATTTCCAGTTGTGTTACTAATAGTGTTGTTTGCTAATAATATCTGACCAGCTGTGAGTGTATTTACGTTCAGTGAGCTGGATCCGCCACCAATTTGAGCTGTGATATAGCTCTTGATAGCCTTTTGCGTTGGCACAACGTTGTCGCTATTTGCAGTAAAATACGGGTCTGTACTGAACTGTGTAATAGTTGCTGATCCAACTCCAAGACTCACTGCACCCAACTGCAAAGATTGCAAACCTGCCAAGTTAAACGCACTGGCATTCAATGTAGCAGTACCAGTTGATTGCTGTACTCCAAACAATCCACCCACGTTAAAGTTACCATCTTGGTCAGTTGAAGTAAAGAACACTCGTCCGCCGCCACTGCTGTTTTGTTGATTTGCCTGAATTGCATTGGCAGCGATAACAAATGGGTAATTAGTTTGCGTTTGGTTTCCAGTACCAATGTACAAGAAGTCATGTCCAGTTAATCGAACTTGACTGTATTTTAGTCTTGTGGTAATCACTGTGCCATGTACTGGTGCCAACAATGTTGACAACGCTGGATTTACTTGGAATTGTGCAGTGTAGTTTCCAGCAGTTCCCAAAATGTTTGTGATAGCAACTAATTTATACCATTGGCTAGCACCTGTAATTGATGCAAATGTTACGTTTGCACCAGCACTTGGAATACTGTACATATTACTAATATTTATGAATGCACTGTCTTGGAATATATCAGCAAAACCGTCACCCAATGTTGTTGCAGTTGCAGTGGCATTGTTTACACCTCTGTTGTTAAAACTTGGATTGCCTAGCACACCATCTGCAAGTCGCACACGAAGCGGTGCAGTATTAACTCTGTTAGGATCAAATTGTGTTGCAATTGGTCCTGCACGGTATACTCCAGTTAAACTTGCACCACTTGATAAAGTCACAGCAGTTCCGGCACCAGCATTGGTTGCGGTTGATGCAACTTTAAACTGAGTGCTGGTGATTGTTGAACCTATCACAAAATAAGTTGTGTTCGACGCAAGACCGTAACTGTCTAATCCAGTAAATTCGATTGGTTGTAGATTGATTAAATTCACAGTGTTATCAGCTGTGATTAAATTAGTTGTCACAGTAGTTGCGGTGATGTTTCCTTTTGGATAACCACTACCTGGTTCAATCAATCTAACTTCATTTACTTCATTGGTAGTTGCAGAAATTCCACCAATTGTTTTAGTAATTGTTTGTGCTTTCATTCTACCAATAGTTGTTGCACCAGTTCTGATTGATGCCGCAACAGTGCCACTAGTTGCACTAACTGCAACAAATGAGTTTTGAGGTCCCACGGTGCTAGAATTAATAGTTCCGGATGTAATTGCTTTCCATGCACTGCTTGATGGCATTGCTTGAACAGTCCAATTTATTCCGTCTGGGCTAGTAGCACATGTTGCAGTACCCGATGCAATAGCAAAGAATATACCCTGTGAGTAAGTGATAGCAGTCCATGTTAACGAAGAACTCAATACGCTGGTTGTGGCTCCTTGTGCAGATGGTGCAGTAATCCAATTTGCTGCCTTGTTAACACTGTATGCTATTCTACCAGTTGCGGCCAATGCTACAAATCTTCCATTACCGTAAGCAATGGCAGTCCATGTGGTTGAAGCTGGTAACGCACCACCTGCACTCCATGCAAGACCGTTGGTTGAATATGAACTCACAGTACCGCCGGTGTTTATGGCTACAAATGTTCCGTTTCCGTATGTGACTGCTGAGTAACTTCCTCCACTTAGTGCTGTTGGAGTTCTGGTGATCCATGTTGCTCCAGTATCACCACTAGAAGCCGCAGTACCAGTACCCGAAGCTCCGCCAACTGCTACTATAATTCCGTTTCCGTAAGCTAATGATGCAAAGTTAGCTGCCGGCAATGCGCCAGCTGCCGGACTGGATGCACCGGTTGACCAAGCAGAAGCTATACTAGAAACTGTGTTATAAGCAGTAGCAGTTGCATTTGCTATTGCTACAAATTTTGCAGTTGTGTCTATTATGTTAACTGTGGGAACTGATGTGTATCCGTAACCTGCTGTTGCAATAGCCAGTGTGCTGACACCAGCATTTGTCAAAGATGGTGTCAGTTGTGTTTGTGTGGCAATGTATGATAATACTGCGGTGCCGTCTGCTATTCCAGTTGTTGTTGCAGAGGTGTAATCAATAGTAGGTGCCGCTGATCCAGTTGTACCAGCAGTTGTTACTCTATAGATCCTGCCTGCTGTTGTTTGCAAATATGCATTTAAACTTACAGCAGTAGTGGCCGCCCATGATGTTGGACTTAGTCCTTGTGGCTGACTCACTGTGACCAAAGGCGTACTAAAATAATTTTTACCCCAGCTACCGATAGTCACTGCTGTCACTGAACTTGTAACAACAGAAACAGTTGGTAAACTACTGTAGCCTGAACCACTAATTATCACAGTAACAGTGGTAATTGCACCGTCTTTTACTGTGCATGTTGCAGTACAACCTGATCCGCCGCCGCCTGTTACTACTAGAGTAGGTGCAGTGGTATAATTGAAACCACCATTGGTCACTGCTATGCTAGCAATTTGAGTGGTTAACAATCCTGTTCCAATAGTTGGAGTTAAGATTGCGCCTGTACCGCCTAACCCACCCACAATTACTGATGCGCTAGAGCCTTGTCCGCCAGCATACACCACGCTGTTCCAATTGTTTGTGTTAGGAAGAGCTCCGGCAGCAACAAACGTAGTTCCGTCAACACTGTAACTACTATTAACCGCGCCCGATGCAATTGCAACAAAATAGCCTGCACCGTATGCAATACTTGACCATGTTGCTGTGCCAATTAACGATCTTGCTGTGGCAGTGTATCCTGGGCCAGTGTAACTTATTCTTGGTTCAATTATATAACCAGTTGTTAAGTCTAATGCTCCCACACTTGCAGTGCCCGGAATAACATGATCAAATCCTGCCGCATATAATGCTACAGTTTGAGCACTAGTTACTGTGGTAGTCACTGCTGAGCCGCCATTTGTTAAACTCACAGCAAATTGTGTTGCTGAGAAATTGGCTGAAATTACATAGTAAGCTGTGTTGGCAGATAATCCACCAATTGCTGAACCAAGATAGATTGGCATGCCAACATACAGTGTACCAGTACTTGCCACAGTTAATAAATTATTTCCACCTGCGGTTGTTGCTGTTACTGTTATAGGAGTAAAACTGTCTTTGATTACTGTTGCAATTTTGGTTCCGTTACTATAAGATAAAATGTTAGCGAACTGTCCTACTCCAGAGCCAGCTGTTATTTGAACACGCATACCAGCATAAGCACTAGACAATGCTGTGTCGGTAGCCGCAATAGTAATACTGATCTCATTACCATCTTGAGCAACGTTGGCGGCAGTTACATAACTTGTGCCGCCTTTGCCTAATCCATCATTTAAATCTATCAATCGAGTTTGGAACACACTGCTGTCTCTGAATTCGTCAGCAATTGCCACAGAACTATATCCACTACCGCTTATACTGTGCGTGGTGTTGGTGTAGTTCTGACCAGCATTGTTATATTCAAATCTCAAGATTTCATTTGTTGCATCTGTAACCACGTTGGTGATGTAACTTTGGAAATATCTGTTATTTAAAGTGGCTGTGATTGGTTCTTCGTAGGTATCAACTCCTTCTGCAATGGTACCGTATGTGCCATACGAACTGTTACCGTTGGTTGCACGTATACGAGCACCAAATTCTGCCAAGTATCCAGCATATCCGTAGTAGTTGAACACTGATACAAGTTCTGCTACAGCATTAGAGCCAGTTACCCAATATCCAATACCGTCACCGATAATGGTTGTGTAGTCGTTGGCCACCATGGAACGATTTCCGCCGGCATGCAACGCACCGTCAACTTTGGCTCCCACACAAGCATAACCAAACATTGTACAGTTTTGTGTGTAGCAACTGCGTGTGTTGATCCATACATTTGTATCGTTAGGTCCAAAGCCTGGATCTAAACTGGCATACGCACCAGCAGTAGGACGTTTTGTACCGTATTGGTTTGCATTGCTCAAATATCCAGTTAAACCTGTCATAGTACAGTTACGAATACCAGTACCGTTTCTTACCAAGAACATGTTTTCTGATGTAGAACCAGAAACTGCATTATTATACAATGTGGCCGCTCTTAGTGCTTTATAATTACTGTTATAGTTCAAATCATAAACAAAAGCATTAACATATTCTGTTGTGTCTCTAATACATTTTGCTGTATTATAGTAGTACTGTAGTGTCATGGTACCGTTGCTAGTAGACACAGTTACTGGTGTAGTAGTGAATTGCGTAGCTGTGAGTACTAGTGTTGATGTGCTTGGAACTGACAACACAAAATATTGTTTGTTTAGTTGAATTTCGCCAAAGCCGCCATCTTGAGTAAAGCTGGTCAATGACATTGTGCCAGACAGGCCACCCGCTAGCGCCAGCACACTTCCGCCGTATGACGTTGTTACTGTTATAGTTGATGCTCCGCTGTTAACTGATTGTATAAAATATGTACCTGCAGTTAGAGCTCCGATAGCAGTACCACTAATTGTTACCTTCATGCCAACTACTAAATTAGTAGTTGATCCAACTGGTAAATTATTTCCGCTGGTGCTACTATTAGTTACTGTTATAGTTCTGCTGACATATGTTGCGCTGGTAAACTGTACTGGATCTCCCACTGATAGTCTATGAGAAGAGCCAACTGTAACTACATTGCCTGCGCCAGTTATCGTTGTTGACGCTACTGTTTGATAAGTGTTTACTGTAAATGCAGTGGCACTGGTGGAACCGGTGATGTATGTTCCTGGAGTAATGCCAGTGCCAGACAACACCATACCCATAGTAAATGTACCTGTTACAGTTCCGCCGGCAGTAAATGCATAACCTGCAACAGTTCCCGCTGTTGCAGATGCTGTTGTTTGTTCGGTTTTAGTTGCAGTTCCACCGTAGGTTGCATTGGTATATGCAATTGCTTCGTATGCCAAGAACTCAGTATTAGCACGTAATATCTCAGATCCTTTAATTGTATCAAGCACGTTGTTATAGGTAATTGATCCGTGTACCTTTGGTGTAGTTCCTACACCGTTAGTTAGGATTGCTATGAACTTGATCATACTTGCTTGAGCAAGTGCGGCCTGTGTTGGTGTTGTGTACAATGCAGTAGCAATAAGAGTAGCTAGATAATTGAACGCCGCTAGGGTTTGTGTTTTTTGTGCGGATGTAACAATGCCTGCTTGAGCTTGATAGTAGCTCATTGCAGATTTTACAATTTGAAAATCGCTTCCAAGCATCATGTCGTATCCAACGGCATCTAATACATATCCAATGTCTCTAAAACACAATGCTTGATTATAAGTAAAATCAGGATATGTTGTTGAAATATAAGATATTACGTTAGTAGAAATTGTAGTTCTTGCGGCGCTGAGTGTATAGTGCGAGGCAGCGGCTCCTGCACTTATATTGCTAAGATTAGGATTTTTAATAATCTCTGCGGCCACTGTTAAACCAGAGCCATTAGCAAACCCTGTTGATTGAGCACCGCCAGCACTTGCTGACACAGTGAACGAGGTTGTTGAGAGATTAGTGTAAACATAGTACGGAATACCTACACCAGTAATTGTTGTTGATGATACGGTTTGACTCTTGTTTATTATATAAGTACCAACGCCACCTGATCCTGTACCCAACGCTGTGATGTACGTACCTTCAAGTATACCAGTACCTGATAACTTTTGTCCTACTGCAAATTTACCAACAACAGCACTTGCCGCAGTGAATGTTAAATCTGCAATGCTTCCAGTTGCTGATCCAGGAATAATAACTGTATCGCCTGCACCAGAAAGTCCGTGAACTGCACTAGTTGTAAACACATTTGATGCAATAGTTGTAATTGTTACGCCAGTGCCAATTGACGTAAGTGGAGCATTACCGTTGGTAATGATATCGTTAATCAATGTAACCAATGCTGCCACTGCTGTGACTTGTGTGGCAGATGACAATGTGCCAAATTCTCTAGGCACAGTTGTTTGTAACTGTGTGTAAGTTCCAGAATTATTAATGACCAGTTGAGCAAGTGTACTCACCTGGGTCATGGCCGCTAGTGTAGCAGTCTGTTCGTAGCTGCCAATTAATTGAGAACCGGTAACATAACTGTAGTAGGCTTTACCAGCTTTTAAAGTAGCCCAATTGCCGCCATAAGTGAGGTCGTATCTTAACGCATCTATCACATATCCCACGTCTCTTATACAAGTTTCTTGAACAATGTCATTCCAAACTGAACTGTAGTTTGCGGCCAAGTATGCTGAAACTTCAGCTTGTATAAATGCTTTGTTTCTGTAAAGAAGTTTAGCGGCATTTTGATAATTTGTACCAGTTGCTCCGTCGGGCAGAGTAAATCTTTCTGGTACGCTACCGCCATTGATGAATGCAATCACATCATCAATTGCATTAACAGTTTGTGCTACACTTCCACTACCTGCAATGTGTCTAGCTTTATATTTGATAAATGCTATAGCATCTAATTCCGCCGCTAACTGACTAGTTCTTACTACAGTTACAGACGGAATAGCTCTGTTGTATGAACGACCAACAGTGATTGAACAGAAGTTTGATCCAAATACCAAGTCGTATGCAAGAGCATCAACAATCAATCCAGTGTCTCGGCTACATGTTGTTGTATTAAAGTTCAACTCTTGATAAAATTTCTTAACAAATACTACAGTATCTGATTGAATTTCTGCTCTAGCAGTTGTCAATGCTGTGTATGCAGATTGTAAACTTGATGTGGTTAGTGCAATGGCTGCTGATGGGTATAATGCTGTTGGAGCATATCCGTTTGTTATCCAATCAATAGTATCTTGCACACGAGCTTGTGCAAAGGTTGCCGCGCCTGCTGAGCCAGCCGGCCCTGTTACAACCTGGCTTGTGGCGTTGCCAGCACTTGGAGTTACTGAAGTTTCTGTAATGATGTCGCTTATTACAGATTTTAATCTAGTGTATGCGGCTATCGTGGCTGTTTTTTCTGTTGCGGCTATGGTTAATAGGTAGTTACTGTAATATGATGCTCCTACTATTAGACTCTGGACGTTACCGCCATAAGACATATCAAATTGCAGTGCATCTAACAAATATCCAATGTCACGTTGACATAGAGCTTGTCCAGGTCCGCCCAGGGCAGTCCATACTGCATTATAGTTAGTGTTTAGATACGCTGAAATTTCATCTTTAATAAATTGATAATTTTGTGTTACCTGTCCAATAGCATCACCGTAGCCTACTAGCACACTAGAGTTGTAACCTGCAACTGTTGACAGTTTGAATTGCTGAGCTAAGGATGAAACCGTTCCACTGCTTATAAATGCGGCTGTAGTAGTGTTAGTAAAACTTACCGATGTTCTAGTACTTGCTGTGACTGTAAAATATCCATTATATCCAGCTGGGCTAACTCCGTATACCCAAATGTTTTGTCCAACTTGATACGGATTACTTGTTTGGCTAGTGAACGTTAGAGTAACCACTGTGCCTGTACCTGATGCTCCACTAACTGTTAGCACTGTGCTAGGAGGAAGTCCTGGAACACTGCTAGTTCCGTTATTGATTATGTCATATATCAAATCACAATTTTCACTCACTCTAGAAATTGCCAAAGTACTGCCAGCTGATCCTGTAGGAAGGCTTGTAATCTGTGTTTTGGTATTGGGGGTTGCACCAGTACTGGTCACTGTCACTGTTTGATTAGTTAACAGATTAGGTAAAACTGCTTTTATTCTTTTTAGTGAATTAACAGATTTTGACTTATCGTTAACTAGATTAGCAATGGCCTTTGCTGGTTGGATTACAGTACTGCGTAATTCGTCACCAACTATGGCAGTAAACGCTGGTAGAACTATAGGAAGTATTTCGCTAAATGTTCCAGTTTTTACACTAACTGTTGTTTGTGGATTTATTACTGCCGGTACTTGTGTAGTATAACCCAATGTTAGTGCATTACTGATTATTGATGCCAGGCTAGTAACAGCGGCTGGCAATCCAGATTCTACTGTTACTGATGCATCAGTATTTTGAATTCCTCTTGCACCTGAACTAACTCCGTTCAATGTTTGGTAGTTGTTTGCGGGCGAGGTTTTTGCTAGTACATGCCCTATTACAGTTTTTAAATATGTGTGAGCGCCAATAAATTGTGTAATTTGCTGTTTTACAGCAATGTTTATAAAGCTGTTACCAGCAGTTCCGTAGACATTGCTTGAATTAAAATATGCTAGAGTATTATTTGTTGTCTTTAAAGTACCGCCATGGCTAATATCAAAGATCAATCCTTCTAGAGCATATTCTGCATCTCTTTCTATTTCTGTTGGTAGTGAAGTATAATACTTTACGGTTGCTGTGCCTGACCCCGAAGCTGCCAGTGCAGTGCCGCCATATGTGCTGGCCACTGTGAAGCTGGTATTTGCAACTATAGATCTTATATAGTATACAGTTGAGCTGGTAAAACTAGAACTTGTAAGTAATAAACTGCCAGTCTGTGCCGTAAATGTTATAGGCATACCTACATTCAAACCGCTGGTATCTGTGGTTGTGAAAGAATTTACTGATGTTCCTGTGATAGATGCTTGATACGTATAAGTTACATAATTTGCTACTTCTTTAATTATGAATTGTTTGTTTAAAGTAAGAAGTTTTTTGGTATTTGGATTTAAATATCCATCTTCAACTTGTTTACATGCATATCGAATTGTTAACCACGGCTTGTCTATGGTAGTTCCTTGACTACTGTCTGTAGTGTCAATACCAGTAGGCGAAACATATACAATGTTATTGATTTGTCCGTAGTACTGCCAAGCTGGTTGATTAGAAACTACTCGCAATACCTGGCCGTCTGCTCCAATTGGCAAACGTGTTGGGCCGTTGCCGCCGTAATAGAACATGTCTCCCGTGGTTGTTAACACTGCTGATTCAGCACCACTGGCTAATAAATTCCAATATGTGCCAGTACTGTCGTTGTCAGGACGGTTACCTGTTTCGGCCACATGTGCCAGTACTGCAATAAAACTACTGATTCCCCAAGTTACTACATCTCCCGCTACATATGTTACTCCAGAAGCCCATGATGCAGAAATACCAGAAACACTTATTCCGCCTGCCTGAATTACTCCACCCGAAACTGAGTTAACTGTGATAGTCAAATCATTTGCTGGGCTTATGCCGCCAAGGCTACTGCCTAGTATTTTGATTGTGTTGGTAGATGCATAACCCGTGCCGCCTGCTGCCACAGTTACCGTGTACACTGTGTTTTTTGCAACTATATTAAAAGTTGCTCCAGTGCCAGAACCAACTAGATTAGTGCCAGATACTGTGCTGTATGTATTAACTGTTGGATTCCAACGCAATCCAGAATTTAACTGACTCCAATAGGTTGTAAAAGGCGGCTTAGGACTTGTAGTACCTGTTATACCGTTACCAGCAGAGTTTGATGTGCCAGCAGTTAGCGCAAACGGTGTTACACCCACATTTGCCGCACTGGCCGCAATGGTAAAATGTGTTGAGTCTGGAATAGTGTTCACATAATAGGTCGTACCAATTTGTATGCCGCCCAGCGCGGTGCCGCTGAAAGCAATTGGTAACCCCAGTACCAATCCTGCGGTTGTTCCTGCAACTGTGCCTGCAACTGTTTGCGGGCCGTATGTTCCAGCCAATGCAAATTGCACACTTCCAGAACTATAACCTGTGACAGTCCATGTGCCGTTGAATACAATTGGAGTAACTCCAGCAACAACGATCTGTTGGCCGACCACAAACATGTTTCCAGCCAATGGCTGTGTAAACGTAATAGTTGCTGTGCCACCAGTTGCTGATGCGGCTGTTGTTGCAATGCTTGGTAATTCAATTTGATTAGGCCTTGTTGCATTATTGGATGCAAGAGTTGCTGACGGCTGTACCAGCTGAACTGAATTATCTAGTGCGGCAAGATAAGTGTAACCACCTAATCTTACAACGCTGCCAATCTTGTAAGCAGTGGACGAATTCCAATCTCCTTGGAATGTCATACCAGTAGTAAACGGTTGCCAGTATGCTGTGGCCGTGCTTGGAACTCGGCCTGTATTATTTTGCGTGGCAGTGTAAGTATAGCCGCCGTAAGTTACCATATCTCCAAGTTGATACACAGTGGAAATACTCCAACTGTTTTCAAACTGGAATCCGCTAACAAAAACTGAGAATTTAGCTTCATCAAATGCAGTAGATGATGTATGTTGTGCAGTACAAATCCACAAATCTGCACCATATGTTACTACATCGTTCACTCGATATCTTACACTGGATGCACTCCATTGATCTCTATAAATTATACCTGAATTAAATAAATCCCACTTGCTTTGATCTGCTTCCAATCCCAGTGTGACAGTACTTGCTGACACATGTGCAGTATTAACTAGATATACATATCCACCGTAGGTCACTAGATCTCTAACTTTGTAACGGGTGTTAGCTGACCATGCGCCGATCCAGTTGAGATTTGATGCAAATGCAGTCCACTTGTTTTGATCTGCTTCCAATCCAGTTTGTAGTGTGCCAACAACTGCACCACCACTTGTGTAAGTTGCAGTAGTAGCGTTTGTGTAACTTACACTGGTTGTTGTACATGCTGTTACAACAGCGCCTGATTGATTATATCCGCTGGCAGTTGTGGTTACACCTGTAACTGTTATACTAGATCCAACTAAAAATGGCTGAACAGCTTGAGCGGCAAATGTAATAGTGACTACGGAACCAGTACCACTAGCACCTGTCACAGTTAATGATGCGTTAGTTGCAACGCTGGTGTGTGCAGTGATAGCTTGATAAACAACACCACCGTACAGCACTTGATCACCTTGACTATAATAAGTATTGTTTGACCATGCGCCAAGCCATGATGATCCGTCTGATAGTATATTCCACTTGCTAGGTACAAAAGCTAGATCTGTTGCAAATCCAGTTGATGCATTAGTAGAAGTATGACTCACTACACAAATATATGCTTTGCCGCCGATGCTTACCACATCGTCAACTACATACGCACTGTTTTGTGACCAAGGACCTTGGTATACAAATTTTATTCTACCTAATCTAAATTCTGCCATTTTAATCTTCCTCTTACAATATTTATGTTAATTGAATATTCTGATGTTAGCGTTGTTTGTTCCATGACCGTTTGAAAAAGTCAAGTGCCGCTATATTTCCATCTACCCCTGCAAATTCACCTATAAAGTTAACTTTGCTGGTCATTTTAATAACTGATCCTGAAACTCCATTTGGTACACTTGATCTTATTAAATTTGGACTGCCAACAACAGTTGAACCTGCGGTTAGTTGTCCAGTATATGTGTTAGATCCGCCCTGGCTTAGTCTTCCGCTGATATAAGCTCTAATAGCTTTCTGTGTTGGTATAACTGAATCGCTATTTTGTGTAAATGCCGCGTCTGTACTAAATTGTGTAATAACTGTGGAATTTCCTCCCACACTAATACCTCCAAGGCTCAATGTTTCTAGTCCACTTAATCCAAATTGACTTGCACTCAAAGTTACAATACCAGTTGCTTGCTGTACTCCAAACAAATTGCCAACTTTAAAGTTACCGTCTTGGTCAGTACTTGTAAAAAATACTCGTCCAAAGTTTGCTTCAACTGATTGATCTTCTTGTTGAGCAACATATCCATCTACAGGAAATCCTGGATAATTACTGGTAATAAAATCTCCGTATCCAATATTTAAAAAATCATGACCAGTTAATCTAGCTTGACTGTATTTGCTTCTTATAGACACCGCTGTGCCGTTTGCTGTGGAGTTTGCAACTGAAATATCCGGGCTCACACTCACGTTGGCTTGCAAATTAGGAACTTGCGTGTTAAAAACGCTGTAAGCACTGGTAACTTTAAAAATTTCATTAACTCCAGCAATTGTCAAGTTATCTCCAGGACTTGGCAATCTTGTTAAATTATTTAAAATAACTTGCAATCCTGTTTGATATTGGTCTGCAAAACCATTTCCTGTAATATTCACAGTTGTTGAATTGCTGTTGTAACCGTTACCTCGATTATAAAATGTTGGATTTCCCAGTATCCCATTACTGCGTCTATTGTTAACCTGTACGTTTATGGTTACATTTGGATCTGTAACAACCAATCCCGGAGAACTGATAGTGTTTGTATATCCTGAACCTGCTTCTATCATATTTATTGATGTAATTATTCCAGATGTAACTGCTGGTCTGCCTTTTGCCCTGCACCCAGCCACAATAGTGCTTCCCAAAGAAGTTCCAGACAGTACAGAAAAATATCCGTCATAGGTGGTTTGTGTAAACCCAAACGCCATGGCTCCTACACTACTGGCAGTTATAGTCTTGATAGTCCAGGCAGCGCCGCCTTCTGAGACATATGCTTGAGTACTCCCAGAAGTAAGTGCTAAAAATACGCCTTGACCGTATGCTATTTTATCACCAACCATTGAGTCATTAGAACTGTACCAAGTTTGTCCGTCAAACGAATATGCTGATTTTGTTGAGCTGGTTGATACTGCCACAAACTGGCCAGAACCAAAGGTTATGTCTACCCACGTGGAACTGGACGGTAACGAACTTGAAGTCCAACTGCTGCCGGTTGTGCTGTATACCACTATGCTGTTTCCTAAAATAGTGCCACCAGTATTGCCGCTGGTTGTTACTGAGCTGGCAAAACTTACTGAAGTAGTGTTAACTGATGTCACAGTAAATGTTCCGTTATAGCCAACCACACTACAACCGCTGACCACAATTTTTTGTCCCACAACATACGGATTAACAGTTCTCGTAATGGGTGAGCCCAAGCCGTCAACTTCTATAGTGTAGGTTATTGTTACTGTGGTACCATTTCCAGAAATGCTACCAACCCCAGCAGTATTGCCTGTTGATGAAATTGCCACAAATTTTCCGTTACCGTACGCAATTTGTTGCCAATCTAACGATAATGGCAACGTTGATGCAGTCCATGTGACTCCGTAATTAGTGCTATACGCGGCACTTGAACTGTTGCCGGCTATCACAACAAATCTTCCGTTGCCGTATGCTATGGATTTCCAAGTTGTACTACTAGGCAGTGCATAGGTTCTCCAGCCTAGTCCATTTGATTTTGACACTGCCGCCACGCTGGTCCCAGCAGATACTACAGAATTTACTGCAATCCATCGGCCAGCACCATAAGCAATAGATGTCCAACTCAACGAATCTGGCAGTGTTATTTGTGTCCAGTTTGATCCGTTTGTTGACCTTGCTCCTTTGTTTCCTGCGTCTGGAATGGCTAACCAATAATTATCCCCGTAAGCCATGTCTTTCCAATTTCCGTTAGATAGTGCTACCACAGCATTTGCTGAAGCTTGAGTAAATTCCGGTGCAGGAAACGTAAGTCTTGGTTCTATGAAATATGTAGTTGAACTGTCTATCAATGTTGCTGGCGGGGTTCCTATGTTAACATGGTCCCATCCAACTTCTGCAAGATTCATTGATCCTGTTTTTGTTGATAAAGCAAGTTCCGAACCACCTAGAGATGTGGTTAGTTTAAATTGTCTGTTTACAGAATCAAGGCTACTGATATAGTAGTCAGTTCCAATGGTAGGGCCGCCAAACAAGTTAGTTGAGAAGGTGCCGTTCATGGCTCCTACTCCCAACGTGATTATCTTTTTAGGTCCTGTAGTGGTGCCTGGCATGGATGCTCCTGACGAGCCGGATGTTGCAAATGGTGCCGGACATGTTCTAAACGTCATTGATCCTGTGCCGTTTTGTAGTCCTACTGCGTTGCCGCCTGGTGTTGTACTGATTGTAAATGCAGTATTTGTACCGTTAGCATTACTGGCAAGTATGTAGTAAACTTGTTCTGCAACAATATTTCCAAATGTTATTCCAGTGAATATGATTGGGTTATCCGTAACAAACGCCACTGTTGAACTGGTAGCAATCAAGTTAGATCCAAAGGATGTTTCAGTAGCGGTCAACACCAGTTGACTACTTGCAATTTTAAATTGTGTAGTGTTTGATGGATTTATCTTACTGATAAAGTATTGTGTACCTTCAACTACAGTTCCTGTTGTAGTGGCAGCAAATATAATTGGATTTAATGGAGTTAATCCTGTAGTGCTTGTTGTAGTTAACCAATTGCCGCCGCCAGTATTTGCTGTTGCTGTAACAGTTAGGTTGATCACTGTGGCCGAAATTGTAAAGTTGCTGATATCAACAATATTGTTTATGTAGTATGTAGTTCCCACAGCTAGTCCACCCAATGCTGTTCCAGTAAATTGAATTGGATAATTAGCAACCATATTGCTAGTAGAAGCTTGAATATAACTGTTTTCGGAACTAAAGTTCATTATCATAGTGCCTATTGCATTATTCAATGGTAGTTCAGTTCCAAAAATCTGAGCACTAAGTTTTACACCAGTTGATCCAACTAATGCAAACACATAGTATGTAAATCCAAGAGATACGCCGCCAAAGGTTGTTGCACCTATGCCACTTGTTGTAAATGTAACTGCGGTGTTGACTTTCAAAAGAGCGTTACTTGATACAGTAAGTGTATTGGTGTTGCCGCCTGTTGATGCTGTAACTGTGAGGGTTGATAAGTTGGTTGAATTCACTGTTGTTGAGTAGTAAGTAGGAATAAACTGCACTGACTGTCCCACATATAGTGTTGTGGTTGGAATACCAGTTCCCAATGTGAACAAGTTGGTACTGGTAGTAGTTGCTGTTACTGGTAAAGAAGTAAATGATTCTTTTAAAACGTATGCATTTTTTGTTGATGAATTATAGTAAGAAATATATGCATATTGACCCGCACCAGTTCCGCTATTAATAAAAATACGCATACCTGTGTAGTTACTATTGGTATTTGTATCCGATTGTGCCAGTTGTATGTAGTGCGGATTTCCACCTTGAGCATTGTTAGAAGCAGTTAGATAACCAGTGCCCCCAGTAAATCCATTTCCGTCTGTTGTAACTCTTGATTGGAATATGCCTGAACTTCTAGTTTCTTCACCAATGGTATTTACTCCGGTGCCAGACCCGCTCACATTAAAATTAGCATAAGCAGTGAATTGATCAGTTGTAGCAACTTCTAGATAAAAACTAGGAGAATACAAAGTTGAGGATAGTTCTACTTGGCCGCCATACACATAACTGTATTGACCTGCTGTTGGAGTAATACTGGAAGAATATACTCTAACTTGTAATTGTGTGTTTAGTCCAGTGGTATCATAGCTGGCAAACCATAGTCTGTACCATCCAGAAGTAGGAGAAGTTGTTGATACTTCTAAATTTTGTACTCCGTATTGTGTAGGTATTAATCCACCCAACTCGTTGTATGAGGTCACTACACCAGTTAAAAAGTTGTAATTTATTGCACTTGTTCTGGTGTTTGATCCTGAATAAATTGCTTGTATATCAATATTAGTTGCAGTTCCACGTTTAACATGCACACTTGTTGTATAATAAAATGCACTACCCACTGGTACTGTGCCAACAGAAGTCACTGACAACAACGCACTACCAGACAAACTAAATGCTGTGATGGTACAGTCGTTGTCGTTGTCAACACCTCCAAGCTGACTGCCTAGAATCTTTATCTGATTACCAGCGGCGTATTGGGTGCCGCCACCGTTAACTGTAACTACATAAGATGTACTGGTTATTGTGACATCAAACGTTGCTCCAGATCCACCACCTTGCAATGTGATACCTGCTATGTTGGTGTATGATGCTCCTGCCGCAGGTATTGCTATATTTTGATAAACATATCCAGTTGCTGGAGTTGTGGAATTTGAAGTCAATGTCCATGCTTCTGTTAAACCGCTAGGAGCAATTGTGTTTTTACTGAATCCTAAATTTCCGTCAGATGTCCAAGATGCTCCTAAAAAATTATTAGAATATCTTAAAAAATTAGTAGTAGTTGTGTAATAGTTTGAACCAGCATTTGAAAACGTTAATCTCACCAGTTGACTGTCAGATCCAAAGGCGCTTTGAACTGTTGCTTGCACTTGGCTAGATTGATTGTAAATAATGCCAGACGTTGGAGTTTCAGTAATATCATATCCCAAAGCAATAACACCAAATGTTCCGTAACTGGTATTGCCGTTGGTAGCACGAATTCGGCCACCATCTTCGGCAAAATATCCGCAGTATCCGTAGTAAGAAAACACTGACACTGCCTCAGTTAGTGCTCCTGGTCCAGTACACCATATACCAATTCCGTTACTGAGAATGTGTGTAAAATCATTACACACTAGAGATTTATTTCCGCCGTTGTGCAGTGTACCGTCAATTTTTAAACCAACGGCGCCTTCGCCAAATGCTGTTACGTTTTGAATATAAGGACTGCGTCTATAAATCCAAGCAGTGGTATCATTAGGGCCCACACCAGGATCTAAACATGCATATGCGCCACCGGTAGGCCTTTGGATGGAAAATTCATCTTGACGAGTCAGTGTGCCTTTTAATCCAGTAACAGTTAAGTTACGTAAACCTGAACCATTGCGCAAACGAAACATGTCATTCAAACAATCGCCGCCAAGCACCAGCATCTGTGTGCTGTTTGATATTAAGCCTGATCCTGTGGTCAATTTTAAAATACAAGTTCCAGATTTTGAAAAAGTTGTAATTGGACCCGTTGGCTGTGTTCCAGAGATTCCAGTTATTACTATGGAAATGTCATTTGTATTAAAATTAGCAGTGCCAGTGCCGCTACCTATTCCAGTAGCAATGAATACTGCACCGACTGAATTAGCCGAAGCACCAATTAATGTGTAATCGGTTGTGCCAACTGTGAGGATAGTATAACTTACTCCTATTACAAATGAGCCTGCTGTAGCAAGGGTCACTGCGCCCACGCTCGATCCTGAGATTTTCAAAGTATCGCCTGGTGTATAACCAGTTCCTGGATTCGTTAATGTAACGCTATATGATCCTGTTTCAGTGGGTGATACTGAAAATGTTGCGGCCGACCCAGTGGTAGAAACTCCTATAGAGGACACTGAACTATATGTACCAGTGCAACTTGTGATGCCAAATCCATTTGACGTTATGGTCGATCCAACTACATAGTATGTTTTTCCAGTTGTTACGCCGCCAAATGATGTAAACTGAATAGCAGTGTTTATATTGTCGTCGCCAAATTGCACTGGTGTTTGATTTGCAAGACCTGTAGTAGAATACACTGTGAATAAGTTTGTTACTGAACTGGTTGCTGTACAATCTTCTTTGTACGAAATAGCTGGACGAACAGTCACTCCGCGCAATTCGTCACCGTTGACTGCCACGTTTGCTGGAATTACAATAGGCAATGTCTCGGGATAGTCTCCTGTTTTAACCTGAATAGTAGCAGTCAGTCCGCTGTTTGATGTTGGTACTGCAAAAGTGTTAGCGTTAGTTAATGCAGTGGTCAATATACTGTAAAGAGCAGTGACTTTGTCTGTGTAGTCTATTTCTACGTTTGCCACTTGTCTAATTAAAATTGCTGTTTGATATGTAGTTCCACTTCCACTTCCAGAACTGCCACTTAATATCAACGCTTTTAGTTGATTAAGAATTGGAAGATAATACGGCACGTCTGCTTTTACTTCTGTGTTGTAAAACTGCGAATTACTGCCATACTGAAAATACGCCTCAGTGGCTGCTACTATTTGGCTGTTTCCGCCACGTGTGAGATCATATACTATTGCGTCTATAATATAGCCAGCATCTCGTGTTGTTTTAGTTTGATCAAATGTATATGCAGATGTAAATCCGTTGAGATTATTTGCTTTCTGATATATCACCCAAGCAACAAGTTCTGCAAGAATCCAAGATTTGTTTGCAACTAGATTAATTCTAAGATTGGGATATAATCGACCGTTACCAATGTAGTTACAAGCATATGATATGGTTTTCCACGGCTGATCCAACGATACTCCGTAATCAGGTCTATCAATACCAGCTGAACTTGACACATAGTACACAGATGGAACTATGTTTATAGAGGACCATGTTGGTAAGTTATTTGTATTACGTAATATTAGTTGTGTAGAACCAATTGGTATAGCAGTGTACTGGCCATTGCTGTATGTTTCAATGTCACCAATGGTTGTGAGTGCGTTTTGCCTTGCATGGGGGATAAAAAACACCCAGTATGCATTGTTTAAATCTGTGTCGGGACGGGTACTGACATTTGTTATAGTGCTGGTAGCAAAGTATGTTCCTACATGATTTTGCACACACACATATGTGCCGTTTTTCCAAACTGCAATATCACCCACAACATATGTTTGCCCTAAGGTCCAAGTCTTTGTCCAAAATGTGCCAGGTGTTAAAATTTTCCAATAGATATAGTTTACACCAACCAGTGCAAGCACAGCGCCATCAGCTGGGGCAGTGTTAGGAGCTTGACTTATTTGCACAGTGGTACTGTCAACAACTGAAACAACAGATTGTCCTGCGTTAAAATTTTCTCCTATGACATTCATTCCTACTCGAATTCCAGTAGTACTAGAAAGTTTTAAGGTAGTTCCAGAGCTTCCTGTGGCAGTATAGGTTTTAGACAACGATATACTAGTGGGATCTTGACTTGAATTATCTGCTGTGGCTGTAAATGTTACACCGTGTCTGGTAATCACATCGCCTACTCTATAAGAGTTAGAAGCTGTCCATTCTTGACGGAAATTAAATCCCTGATTCAACAACGTCCAATTAACCGCATCAGTTGATGGTGTGTTGTTGGTGTTGTTTGAAGTGACGCTGGTGTACGAATATCCACCATACAACACAGTTGCGCCCGGTTGGTATATGGTTCCGCTGGACCATTGACCTGCATACTCAAAACCAGGCATCCATAGTGACCATTTGGTTTGGTCAAACACATTTGTGGATGTGTGGCCGCTGTTTGATACCCATACATCAGGTCCGTTTTTAACAAGATCGTTTAGTTTGTATCGTACACCTGAAGACCATCCACCTTTATAATCAACACTCTGATCTACAATGGTCCAGTTGCTTTGATTTTCTTCCAACCCAAGAGCAGTAGTAGCGGCGCTGGTGTGAGCTGTGATACATTTGTAAACAATTGCTCCGTATTTGACAATTTGATTCTTTTTGTATGCTGTGTTTATTTGCCAGCCAGAAGAAATCCAGTCTGTAAATTCTGTATATTGCGACCAATAAGATGTTTGACTATTAAATACTCCGCTGGTATGAGCAGTGTTTGCCAAGTAAACAACACCACCCTGAATAACTATATTATCTAAATTATATGCTTGACCAGTTGCCCATTGTCCAATGAATTTTTTACCAGGTATAACTAAATTCCAATAAGGGGTACTTGCGCCTTGTGGGGTAACAAAGTTAAGATCGTTAGAAAAAATACTGCCGGCGGTGTGAGGTAACAAACAAACATATGTTTTACCTTGATATCCAATAACATCGTCTCTGCTGTAAACAGTAGATGGGTTCCACGACCCTTTCCAGTTAAATCTTAATCTTCCTATTTTAAATTCTGATGACATTTTTATATCCTATTATATTGCGCTGACAATTTGTTCGTTTGTATACACATAAGTTGAATTAATCCTAACCACTAAGTTTCCTTGATTATCTATATAGTAATACGAATTTTTATTATCCCATCGATATTGATCAAAATACAAATTTGTGTAAGGCCTGCTGTGGTCAGTTGCTAGTCTACCGTCAAAGAAATCAACTCCGTATTCAAAATTTTCAAAATTGTTTATGTTGTTGCCAGCTACATTTATTGAAATACTGGTAGAAGATGACATCTGATCCACTTTGGTAAACAATAAAGTACCATCATCTTCTCTACGCAAGCCGTAAAAAAATCTAGAATTACCTATGCCTAACAGTTCATCTACACTTACTTGTCCAAGATAGCTCATACACTTATTCCTTATATAATTTCAACGTAGCTGGCAATTAAATCTAAACTGGCAGCAGAACTAGATTGAACATACACTGTCATGTCTCCAGCCAACACCAATTTTTCGCCGCCGTTAATTACTCTTAAACTTTGATTTGACGGAACAATTACATTCCTAATATAGTATGCACTGATGCTGTTGAATACAACTGCTTGTCCGTTAGCTGGACTGCCAGTAGGGCCTGCGCTGAGAACAACAGTTGTTGCATTAGTGATAGATACTACAATGGTTCCCACAGTAAATCCGGTAGTTGTGATGGTCATTCCTGGAACAACACTAACCGTGGATGCCACAACCAATGTTGTTCCTGAACTGCCTGCAGAGGTATAAGTTGTGGTTGCTGTATTGTTTTGTACTTTGATACTAGCAAGTACCACATCGCTAGTTGTATTGGTCAAACTTAATCCAATAAGCGTGGCTCTGGAATTGGATGATATGTTGACAAATGATTTTTCAACTGTTCCAATTCCGGATATTAATGAGTTTCTGAAGAATGTTGCCATATGTATAATTATCCAAATAATAATGCGGACACAATTCCCAACTCAGTTGCTTGTGCAAGGCTGATACCAGTTGTTGTTCCTGCAATGTTGATCCAATTTGAGCCGTCCCATATTTCTATAATTGAATAGAAAGTATTGAAACGTGCCATACCCACTGCTGGCGTAGGTGCTCTATTTGTGTTATCTCCCACTGGCACTACAAAACCACGGGTACCAGCAAATTTTACATATCCTGTTCCTGTTTCTACAAACTCCGTAACAGCATCTGACACTGTGTTAGTGATTGTGTTGTTGCGTATATTTAAGTTTCCTATCTTAACTCCGCCTGTTCCTGATGTAGTTAAGTTAAGGTCTGTGTTGGTATTGATAGCACTGATTGTGTTATTTTGAATATCAATACCAGTTGTTTGAAAGTCTTCTGCAAATAACTTAGTGCTGTCTATAGTAGCAGTTAGCACTCCATTTGCATAGAATCTAATAATGTTATCGTTTGCACCGGGCGTTAATTCAGCAGTAATTCTAGTGTTACCGTCTAAGTCAATTACACCGCTTAATTGCATCCAAGCACTGGCTGTGGAATTCCAACCTTCATAACGACTGCGATCCGTGTTGTAACGGATCATGCCGTTTACTGGTGTTGCTGGACGTTGTGCATCTGTGCCAACAGGTATAATCACACTTTGATTGCTAACCACAGTTACACTGCCAGTGCCTTGCGGAGTTAGTACAATATCAGCGTTTGTTTGAGTTGCTTGAATGCTGTTATTTGTAACTCGTAATTGTTCAAAAATAACATCGCCGGTGCCGTTGGCACGAAGATCTAAATCAGCATTGGTCGCTGTGGTAGTAACAACGTTATCAGCAATGGTAATCTGAGGAAGAACTAAACTTGCACCGCCTGTAATATTGCCAGTTACTGTGGCTGTTCCACTTGTTTGAAAGTTACCAGTTTGTGTGATGTTACCAGTTTGTGTGATGTTACCAGTTACACTGGTGGCTTTTAAATTTGTTGTTCCAGTTGTTACTGTTAGATTGCCCGTTACAGTCAGTGCCTGATCCATTTGCACATTGTTAGTAGGGAATGAAACAATCCCAGTACCATTGGCAATCAACTCTAAATCACTGTTTGATGTTTTTGTAGTGATTTGATTATTTTGAATTAATATGTTGCCTGTTTCAAACGATGCGGCCGTAACATTAGTAGTAACATTTAGACTACCCGCTGTAACTTGACCGTTAACAGTTAGGTTTTGATCTATCTGTACATTATCCAACGGAACGTAAATTCTGCCAGTGCCAGCCGCTTCTAATTTTAAATCTGTATTAGTGGTATAGGTGCTGATGATGTTTCCATCAACACGAATTTTTTCAAACTGTCCAAACGTACTAACAGTCAACGCACCAGTAATACCCATATTACCAGTTTGGGTATATGTACCTGTTTGTGTAACGTTGCCCGTTTGTGTGACGTTACCAGTGATTGTTGTGCCTTTTAAACTAGTGGTTCCGTTGACTGTTAGAGCTTGATCAATAGTTACATTATTTGACGGAATTGATATAATTCCATTTCCATTAGCACTTAGAACTAAATTGCTGTTTGTTAGCTGGGTTGTGATGACATTATTTTGTATTAAAATATCACCATCGGTTATTGATGTAGCAGTTAACGTATTTGTTACTGATAATGCGCCAGTAGTTACTGTTCCGGTAACCGTTAAGTTTTGATCAATTTGTACATTGTCACTTGGTACATAAATTCTACCAGTGCCGGCTGCTTCTAATTTTAAATCTGTATCAGTAGCAGTTGTGCTGATGATATTGCTGTCAACACGAATTTTTTCAAACTGTCCAAATGCACTTACAGTTAGTCCGCCGGTAATACCCATATTACCAGTTTGAGTATATGTACCTGTTTGTGTAACATTGCCCGTTTGTGTAACATTACCAGTGATTGTTGTGCCTTTTAGACTGGTTGTTCCGTTGACTGTTAAATCTTGTCCAAGACTAACATTATTGGTTGGGATATTAATTTTACCAGTGCCGTTAGCTGATAATGTTAAATTATCGTTACCAACAGTAGTACTAATTGTATTATTGTCTATTACTAATCCGTCAATTTCTGCTCTATTTAAAAATACATTTGCCCAACGTAAACTGGTGGTACCCAAGTCGTAAGTTGCAGTTGTTGCTGGTATAAGATTACTGTTAATGCCAGCAACAAAATTAATAGTGTCTGTACTGGAATCACCAATTGTAATGTTGCCGCCAATAGTTACATTTCCTGTAACATCTAAATTACCTATAACTGAGCTTTGTGTTGTAAGATTTGTTGCGTACATGTTACGAGCATAAACATTTGCCCATTCTTTTCCGCTGGCAGCTGGATCACTACCTAAATCATATGCATTTGTTACATCTGGAATAATATTACTATTAACATCAGCGTTGAATGTAATATTGTCAGTGTTTGCATCACCAAGCAAAATTGTACCGTCGGCAGTGATTGCGCCGGTTGCATGTAAGTTGCCGTTGATTAGTGTATTGGCATTGATAACTACTTGGCCAGTGCCAAGTGTATTAATATTGATATCAGTGTTGTTAACAGTAGTTTCTATTGTGTTAGTAGAAATTTGTAAATTACTATTAACAAGAATTTTACTTTGATAAATTGCCGGATTGGCTCCGCTTGGAACTAGGGTAATAGTTCCTGCTGAACTGGCAATTGTACTTCCGGATATTGTGAAGTTAGCTACTGTTGCTTGTGTAACTACTTCTAGATTTGTTGTTCTTGTGGTACCGTTTACGCTTAATTCATTCGTTGGTGTAGCTGTCTTGATGCCAACGCGGCCGTTTATAACGTCTATGAAGAGTAAGTCAGTCTCAAAAGCTAAATTTACTCCGTCACGAAGCAAATTATCTTTTAAGAGCGGACCTGAAATTCGACCAACAGCCATTTGCGCTCCCGTATACCCCGTGTTTCACGGTTAACCACCTTGCATTGCGGGTTTACCACAGTTTAATATCGTAAAAGTTTGGTCAACTTTTACAGTAA
>Ga0209550_10000281_pt1 | contig 45669 bp, 42 predicted proteins | sample LauGreSuBDMM15SN_2_FD_187567 | JGI IMG/M metagenome (GOLD analysis project Ga0209550, IMG submission 187567) | Freshwater lake microbial communities from Lake Michigan, USA - Su13.BD.MM15.SN (SPAdes) (version 5) | ecosystem: Environmental > Aquatic > Freshwater > Lake | place: Lake Michigan...
GCGGCAAGAATTTCATCACGGCATCTGTGAACGCTTGAGCCTGTTCAATGTTGGAAATATGCGCCGCATTTTTAAGGACCACATAGCTCGAAGCTGGCCAGTGCTGGTGGATGAGCTCTGACATGGCTGGGGGCGTGCCCATGTCTTGGTCTCCAACCATCACCAGGCACGGCGTGCGCAAATCGCGCAGTTTTTCAAGCGTATCAAGCCCAGAAATCGCACCGCAGCATCCCGCGTAACCCTCGGCCGGTGTATTGGCGATCATCTGGCCAATTTGAGTCATGATTTCTGGATTCTTTTCGCGATAGTCTTGCGTGAACCAGCGCTGCAAAGTGGGCTCAACCAGTGGCGACATTCCCTGGCTGAGGGCCAATTTGGCACGCTCGCCCCACATGCTGGCTGCATTGGGTGCACCTCTGCCTGAGCTATCGGCAATGACGGAGTGAGACAGCATCTCGGGGTGCTGGATGGCAAATGTTTGACCAATCATGCCGCCAAGAGACAAGCCAATCCAGTGAGTTGATTGAATGCCTAGGTGCACCAGCAAAGCATTCACGTCATCGCTCAATTGATTGAGTGTATAGGGGCCTGGCGTAGACTGCGTTTGACCATGACCCCGAATGTCATAACGCAGAACTGTGAAGTGCTGATTGAGAGCGTGCATTTGTGCATCCCACATCGCAGAGTTTGCAGCCAAAGAATGAGACAGTGTTAGCCATGGGCCGTTGCCAGAAATTTCATAATGCATCTCAATGCCAGCGATGTTTGCTTTCATGGATAACTTTCTATAGTTCAATAGGGGGAAATCAAGAGGAGAAGATCAAGACGCGAGAGGTTCAACGTAGCCGTGGCCATCGATGGTGTCTGTGCTGTGAATGCTATCGGCCATATGCGGAGCAATTTCAATAAAATGTAAAGTTCATACCGAAAAACGAGCCCATTAGATGTCGCCGGCGTACTCGCCACGAGCGGGGTAATCTTTCTTGGCAACTTCAGATTTTTTTGCGAATATAGTCATAGTAGTCGAAGTAATGAAAGTTGAAATTAAACCGCTTCAGTTGCTGGTTTGCAATCGGTTCACATGAAAATGCTTGAGTTGTAAATTGAAGATTTACAGAATACAGTTTATTTACGAAACCATTGTTTTATGAGGCTTAAAGCGTTTTTTTATAGATGTGTAACAAAATGTGTAATTGAGGTAGATTTTGGTCTGGACACTTACTGTAGTTTAGATAAATCAGGGCGTCAAGAATCTGGACGATCAGGATTTGTTCGATTACTCCCCAGACCTTAATAAAAGTTTGGCTTCACAGTTGAATCTACTAAGTTAAAGTAACGTATTCTTTTCAAAAAATTTCACTACAAATATTTGAAACTGTTAGGAAATTTTGTCATCAATAAAAGTGTCAGCAAACTTGCATAAACCCTTTTTAGGGATTTTGTTCATGTGTATTGCAGGATCTTTGTTTCCATTAATGAATGGGATAGCTAAATTACTAGCTTTGATCACCACAAACGCAGGACTGGTGATCAGTTCATATGATTTGAGCAATCGGTACACCGTCGACTCACTCACGAAGTAGCCCTGGGCATGGGTAAAGCGCACCGGCACACGGTAGTGATTGTTTAAGCCCGCCTCACCACGCGTCTGGTACCTCGCATACCAGCGGTAGAAGGTGGGATGAGCCACTTCAAGCTTATCCAGAGTACGATTAACACCCAAGTGAGAGCTCTCAACCAAGCAGATGATCTCCGGTGGCCGCGGTCGAGTAATGACGCCTAGTGGCTCTTCGGATGTCTTTGACCACCTGCTCGGCAGAGGCCTTGGGTTGATTAGATTTCAATTTCATCTTCACTCTTTAAGTTGAAAGATGAACCAAAACCCTCCTTTAATCAAGTACCACTGTTTGTCTCACACACGCTGACGTCGGACACATTGAAATAATTATTTATTTTATAAGGGTAATCACCTGAACATTTTTAATATACGTATGTATAGTGATTTTGTGTGTTTGTAATGCATGGTTTTTAATTTCAAAATAATTTTATTGAATCAACCATGAATACATTGAATCCAGACAACTTAGTTTAGTTAATTGGCTTACTGATAACGCCCTGGCCGTAAAAAAAGGAAAATGATGTCTACAAAAAATCCAAAAGTATTAACCAAGATGATGCGCCTAGCATTTGCTGCTGGAGCAATTGGAGCTCATGCAATTCTATTAGCTCCTTTTGCAGTCAAAGCACAGTCAGTGCAATGGACATACGCAAGTGGTTGGCCAAAAGAGCATGTTCAAGTTGGCGTTATTGCCGATGAATGGATTCGGCGTATTGAGGTGGCGACTGAAGGTAGAGTAAAAATTCGACACGTACCTAGTGGGACGTTACTTAAACCCGAGGCAATACTTGACGGTGTCCGTAAAGGTGTAGCTAACTGTGGCCCATGGGTAACTGGTTACAAACCAGGAGCACTGCCAATAACGACTACTCTGATGGGCTCTATGGATTTGGACACTGGCAGCAAACTTGACATCAAGGGAATTACAGCAATAAGTAATCGCCTTTTTGCTGAATCAGCTCCATTCCGAAAGGAATTTCAGGATCTAGGTTTACGCGTAATGATGTGGGTTCCAACGACCCCATACAGCATTATTTCTAAGAAACCAACAAAGTCGCTTGCAGATCTAAATGGCCAAAAGTTCCGCTCTTTCGGTACTGTGTTGCCAAAACTGCAGACAGCAATGGGAGCAGTACCAGTTTCAGTCGCAAATGCGGAGATGTACACGAGCATTCAAACTGGTGTGATAGATGGGGCAATGACGGATTTGCCGCAGATGGTAACGGCGAGGCTTTACGAGGTTGCAAAGAACATCATGATCATCGGTCCTGGCTTAGGAACCAATCTCGCAGGAGCATCAGTTGTATATATCTGCAATGAAGAGAGTTTGAAGGCGATCTCTGAGTCTGATAGACAAAAAATTGCTAACGTAACTTTGGACATGCCGGGGTATATTTCAAAGGCGATGTCAGATGTCTCAATTTCGGCGCTGAATGAGCTTAAGGCAAAGGGCGTGATCGTTACTAATCTAAGCGACTCAGAAATCGGAATTTTGAAAGCGAAAGTGCCCCTGTTTGATAACGCAGCTAAAGAGTTAGATGTACAAGGCTTGCCCGGCACTGCCTTATCTATTCGATACAGACAACTGGCTTCTGAATACCTTTCTGGAGCATGGAAACCTTAAATATAAACTTCCATTCAAAAGTCAATCGCTATTACTCGAGCATTTAAATTGATTAAAGAATCAAATTCGTTATGGGGCAAATTACTACTAGGACTTTCTTACGTTTGTGCTATTTTGTTGATTGGAATGGCATTAACTGTAACCCTTGACGTTTGTTACAGAGCAATAGCGGGTCGCCCAATTGTTGGTGTTTTTGAAATCACAGAAGTTTTACTTATTGGGATTACTTTTCTTGCGATCGCTGGTGTGCAAGCTAGTGATCAGCAATTGAGCGTCAATATACTCACAGAACAACTCGTTGGCCGTAAGAAAGCTGCAGTGAAATTTCTGGATGGTATTGCAGCGATGCTATTTTTCACAATACTACTTTGGACGGGTTGTGCTGACCTGATAGAAGCTCTTCGTCTTGGCCTATCTGGTAGTGGCATGGTTCGTATTCCAACTGCTGTTCCCTTAGGGCTAGTTACCTTTGGAACCGTATGTATGATTGTAACTTTGCTTATAGGAATACGACGAGACTTTTCAATATTAAGCACTGCGACTAAGAGTCCAATAAAAGAAAATTAAAGATGAGTGCGATGTCTTTATCCCTATTGGTTGCATTTTCAATTTTAGCTGTACTACTAGCAGCGGGTGTACAGGTCGGCGTGGTGTTAGCCCTTGCAGCCATGGCTGGTTCGTTTGTTTTTACTGGTAATTGGTCTGTTGGACTCGCACTGCCACTCATTCAAAGCCTTGATGTTGCTAGTTCTTATTCTCTAATGGTCATTCCTCTATTTATAGCGCTAGGTTCGATTGCTGAAAAGACCGGCGTTACTGGTGATTTATTCATTGCGTTTTATCGTTGGGTAGGTCACTACAGAGGAGGCATTGGGGTAGCAACCATTGCAACTTGTGCTGGAATGTCTGCAATTACTGGATCGAGCATGGCTGTATCGGCATCCATGGCAAAAATCGCGCTGCCTGAATTACGTCGCTATAACTACGATGACAAACTTTCACTCGGTGCAATAGCCATGGGTGGAACTCTTGCAATCATGATCCCTCCGAGCATTACATTGGTTCTTTACGCAATCTTTGCGGAACAGTCAGTTGGTCAGATGCTTATTGCAGGCGTTTTACCTGGCTTTCTAATCACTGCTCTTTATATATTCAAGATAGCGATCCGTTGTCGAATCACGCCAACCCTGGGTCCTGCCGGTCCTCGATTCAATTGGCATGATCGATTGTTGGCGATTGGCTTGGTTCTGCCTTTTGTGACTATCGTGCTGCTAATTATTCTTGGAATACTTTTTGGTATATGGACACCATCAGAGGCTGCTGCAATTGGATTGGTACTTGTAATGATCGCTGGAGCGATGCGGCGGCGTCTGACTATTTCAACCGTGGTTCAAGCAGCAAAAGAGGCGATTAGCGTTTCAGCTTCGATCATGTTGGTGGTTATTGGTTCTATGATGATAAGTAACTTTATAGCGCTAAGTGGTGTCAACGATATTCTTTCTAGCTACGTCATATCGCTTGGACTTCAACCGTTTATGCTGTTCATAGTGCTTGTAATAATTTACTTCATTCTAGGTATGTTCCTTGAAGCAACTAGTATCCTAGCTCTTACCGTCCCACTTTTGCTTCCAATTGCAGTAGCAACCGGCTGGCATCCAGTTTGGTTTGGTGTCATCCTTGTCTGCATGATGGAAATAGCCGCAGTTACTCCACCAGTAGGATTGAATCTCTTTGTGATGAAAGCTACTGTGCCAGATGTAACTCTTGCAGAAATATACGAAGGTGCTGCGCCTTTTTGGCTGGTTAATATTTTGGTAGTCTTTATTCTTTATTTTTTCCCAGAGATTGCGCTGGTTTTACCTTTGGCAATGTCGCATTAATTGTTGTGCTTCCCATTCATTTTGCTGTATCTATAAGTTATTACTGAAAAATATACTTAATAATATTTAGGAATTGATAGATGACTTACAGGATTGGAATAGATGTTGGTGGCACATTTACAGACCTAGCCTTATATGATGACTCGACAGGTCAACTTTGGTTAGCAAAGATCCTAACGACAACCGAAGACCCCTCAAAAGCTGTTCTCGAAGGACTTGACAGTCTACTTTTAGAGTGTGGAATCACAACCTCGCAACTTGGTGAGGTTAGTCATGCAACAACAATAGCAACAAATTCAGTCATTCAACGTATTGGACCACTTACAGCTCTATTGGTAACAGAAGGCTTCAGAGATATTTTGACAATAGGTCGTCAGAAACGTTGGGAACTTTATGATAATTCTATTGATCAACCCAAGCCAATGGTACGTCGTCGCTCAACTTGGGAAGCTCGTGAACGTATTCTTTTTGACGGTATCGTTAAGGTTCCACTTGACGAAGCAAGCGTAATCCGTGCAGCCAAGGAAATGCAAGAGGCTGGCGTTAAAGCCGTGGCTATTAGTTTCCTTCATAGTTACGTCAATCCTCGACATGAGGAACTAGCAGCAGAATTAATTGCAAGTGTCGCTCCTGAAATTCTAATTAGCCGTTCCAGTGAAGTCTCGCCAATTTACCGGGAGTATGAGCGTACGAACACCACTGCTATGAACGCCTATGTGATGCCACTACTTGGTACATATGTAAGTCGAATTGAGCACGGTCTGGCCGAGCGCGGGTATAGCAACTGTCTCTACATCATGCAGTCGAATGGCGGGCTGGCTACGCCCGACGTTGCACGGCGATTTCCAATACGACTTCTTGAGTCTGGTCCTGCAGCAGGTGTTATTGCTGCATCTAAGTTTGCTGATGCCGCAACAAGTACTCAATTACTTTCGTTTGATATGGGTGGCACAACAGCTAAGATGTGTTTGATTGAAAATGGTCGCCCGTTGCTGACAGGTCAGTTCGAAGTCGACATGATCAACCTAAAGAAAAATAGCGGCATGCCTGTAAGCATACCTGCATTCGAGTTGGTGGAGATAGGTTCTGGCGGTGGAAGCATTGCACGTGTTGAGATGGGTGCAATTGCTGTGGGCCCTGAGAGTGCAGGCTCCTTTCCGGGACCAATCTGCTATAACCTTGGTGGACTTCGCCCGACAGTAACAGATGCTAATGTTGTGCTTGGATATATCAATCCAGACTATTTTCTTGGTGGCAAGATGTCATTGAACGCAGAGGCGGCTCACTCTGGCATTCGAGAATTTATAGCAGATCCTCTCGGAATCGACGTCGCAAGTGCAGCTTGGGGAATCTATGAAGTTGTAACCTCTAATATGGCACAGGCTGCAAGGGTAGTCTCAATTGGTAAGGGAAAAGATCCACGTGACTTTGTACTCGTACCATTCGGCGGAGCTGGACCTTTGCATGCGATCAGGCTTGGGCTTGGGCTTGGTTGTAAAAAGGTTCTTTTTCCTGCAGGTGCTGGTGTTGCATCTGCAATCGGTCTACTTATGGCTGACCCCGCGTTCGACCTTGCCCAAACGAGCGTTTTAACGCTTGAGCCGAAGAATTTGGATTTGATCAATCAAATATTTGAAGGTCTCGTTAAGCAAGCTAATGATCAATTGGAATTAAGTGAAATAACTGGAGAGTATCGAATTTCGAGGTCATGTGATATGCGTTTTGTCGGTCAAGGCTATGAGATCAATGTCCCTCTACCCAAAGGCCCCTACAAACTTGACGACATCGAATATCTTCGCAAAGCTTTTTTCGACGTATATTCAACTACATATGGTGATCGGACAATTGACACTTTTTCCGAAATTGCTGGTGTGCACTGGCGAGTAAACGCAGTTATCGAGCGAGAACCATTTTCTTTTGCCCTTACCAAAGTTGGCATTCAATCCCTAAAAGGAAGTCGATCTGTCTTTTTTCCAGAAGCCGGCGGTTTTGTTAACTGCCCTGTTCATGATCGATACTCGCTCGGATCTGGAGACATTATTCACGGGCCTGCAATTATTGAGGAAAGAGAATCAACTATCGTTTTGATTCCAGGAAGTAGCGCAGTTGCAGATAAGTATTCAAACATTATGGTGACCATTTAAAAATGTATATTTTCCTTGGATTAGCCAAAGTCTGACGAGCTTTTAGTATTGAGTTTGATTGAAGGAGTTTTATTTTGAAAAATGACGAGCTTGATCCAATCGCTTTTTCGGTTATTTGGGGTGGACTACTTTCAAGTAGTGTTGAGATGGGTGTAACTCTAAGTCGAACAGCATTTTCTATGGCTGTTAGGGAAGGATCAGACTTTTCCACAGGAATATTTGATGCAAAAGGCAGAATGGTCGCTCAAGGAGACTACAGTCCAGGTCACTTAGGCTCAATGGCATTTGCTGTCAACTTGATGCTAGAAGAACATCCCCGTGAGAGTCTTCGACCAGGAGATGGAATCATGTGCAATGACCCAGGAATTGGATCTGGGCATTTGCCCGATGTTTATTTAGTAACTCCAGTATTTTATGAAGATACCTTGATTGGGTTTGCAGTTTGTATCGCTCACCAGATCGATGTTGGTGGGGCAGGAGCTGGATCCACTGTCATTCAAGGTGTGCTTGACAACTATCAAGAAGGAATTCGTATTCCTCCAACTTTAGCGTTTAGTGGTGGTAAAGCTATTGAGCAAATTTTTCGAATTATCGAAGCAAACGTTCGTGCTCCGGAAGTTCTTGGTGATCTTCGAGCCCAGTTCAATGCAAACATGGTTGGCGCAACTAGAATGATTGACCTTGCTAAACGATACGGCAACGATGTTCTGAGGCGTTCTATGGATGAGATCATAGATCGAAGCGAAATACAAATGCGCGCTGAGATAAATAAAATGCCACAGGGTACTTATGTCTTTGAGGATTGCTTAGATGACTTTGGACCATCTACACCACCCATCAAATTCAAAGTAACCATCATTATCGGCAATGGTGAAATTCTGCTAGATTGGGATGGAACAGATCCACAAGTTGAAGCTGGGATGAACGCATATCTCCATTACACTTATTCATACTCTATTGCTGCCGTCAAAAGCGTAACATTGCCGCGGGCTCCGCAGAACCATGGAGTCATCAATTGCATTAAAGTTAAAGCCCCTTTAGGATGTTTTCTAAATGCTAAACGTCCTGCTGCTTGTGGAGGACGTGCCGTTGTTTCGCATCGAATTTATGAAACTGCATTAGGAGCGCTTAGTAGAGCTGTTCCTGAAAGAGTCATTGCTGCCAATTCACATTTTTTCAACCCTATGGTCAGTGGAATAAACCCACGAACAGATAAGCCCTTTATTCTTTGGGAAATCATCGTAGGAGGTATTGGCGCTCGTTTTGACAAGGATGGGTTCGAAGCAACCGCTTCTCCCTATAACACGACAAACGTACCTGTTGAGATTCAAGAAATCGCTTCACCAGTAATTATCGAACGACTGGAATTAGTTCAAGATACAGCAGGCGCGGGACGACACAGGGGTGGTGCATCAATACGCAAGGACCTACGTTTACTTGCTGACAATACTAACTTTTACAATGTGGGTGACCGCGCCAATTATCCGGCATATGGCCTATTCGGTGGAAAACCAGGTGCACTTGGTACAACTTTACTTAATCCTAGTACGTCTACTGAAAGTGTACTTAGTTCGAAAGGTACATATCGTTTAGGTATTGATGACATGATTAGCTGGAGGACCTGCGGAGCCGGTGGTACTGGTGATCCACTTACAAGAGAACCTAAATTAGTACTTGATGACGTTTTAGATGGGTTTGTAAGTATCAAAGCCGCAGCGTCCGAATACGGGGTATCAATTGATCCAACTAACAGATGTATTGATGAAGCAAAAACTAAACAACTCCGAGATCAAAAATGAATTTATCTTGATGGCAAGTTGATTGAATTAAATTCCATTAGGATTAAACTTTTTAATAAATTTATGAATTCCGTCAATATTAAAAATGATCGAGTTGTGATAGTAACTGGCGCAAGTCGTGGAATTGGTGCAGCTACGGCGATCAAGTTGGCTGAATCAGGATGGTCGGTTGTTGTAAATTGCAATAAGCGTACAGAAGCAGCCGATCGTATTGTTTCCACAATCATAAATGCTGGTGGACGTGCAATCCGTGTTTTGGCAGATATAACCGATGAGTCCGCGATCGTTCGAATGTTTGATGAAACCGAGGAACGCCTTGGTCGCCTAAGTGGTCTTGTCAATAATGCCGGTGTGACCGGTGGGCAAGTTACGTTCGCTGAACTTGAATTATCCGAGCTTCGACGAACATTTGATACAAATGTCATTGGTTACTTTCTCTGCGCCCGAGAAGCTGTTCGCAGGATGTCTACCCAAAGGGGGGGGCTTGGTGGCTCTATTGTAAACGTGTCGTCGGTTGGAGCAATTAATGGTAGTGCTGGAGAACGAGTTCACTATGCAGCATCTAAAGGCGCAGTTAATTCATTGACCATTGGGCTTTCAAAAGAGGTTATTGGACAAGGTATTCGCGTTAATGCAGTTAGTCCTGGTCTCACCACAACTGAAATGAATTCAACTGAACGTCTTGAAAGACTAGTTCCAACTGTTCCGATTGGTCGAGCTGCTGCGCCAAAAGAGATTGCTGAAGTTATAGATTTTTTGCTATCTGATGCCGCTTCCTACATGGTTGGTGCTAATGTCGTTGTCAGCGGGGGAAGGTAATGAAAAAAAATCAATATAAAAATGAAAGCTGGGGACTAGAAGGGAAAGTAGCTATTGTTACCGGTGCCGGCGCTAAAGGTGATGGCATAGGTAATGGGCGTGCAGCTGCAATATTATTGGCTCGTGCAGGGGTAAAGGTAGTTGCAGTTGACCTAGATAAATCACTTGCACAACTTACTGCCGAAATGATCGCTTCTGAAGGAGGAGATGCAGTTGCATTCTCAGCTGATGTCAGCAATGAAAAAAACTGTCAAAATATTGTTTCATACACATTAGAAAAATGGAAAAGACTTGACCTGCTAGATAACAATGTAGGAGTTGCCAGCAAAGGTAGCGTCTTAACAGAGAATTTACCCAACTGGCGTCACGTAATGCAGGTAAACGTTGAGAGTGTTTTTTTAATGTCGAAGTATGCTATCCCAGCAATGACGAGTAGTGCAGGTGGAGGTGCAATAGTGAACGTCTCTTCTATTTCAGCTGTGCGTCCTAGAGGGTTAACAGCTTACTCAACATCAAAAGGAGCTGTAATCGCTTTGACCAAAGCCATGGCTGTTGATCATGGCGAACAAGGCATACGTGTAAACTGCGTTGCTCCTGGTCCTGTATATACACCAATGATGTTCACATCCGGTATGACTGAAGATCAGCGTCTGGCTCGACGAAATGCATCATTGATTGGTATTGAAGGAAACGGTTGGGATATTGGTAACGCTGTTTTGTTTCTACTTTCGGACTATGCGCGTTTTATTACTGGGCAGACTTTATTGGTTGATGGTGGAGCGAGTTTGAAAGGACCCAGTCGCGACTCGGGATAATAAGATTCAAAACAATTAAGTTTGATAGGTTGTGAATGCAGCAGTCGCTGCACGCGCTTTCCAATCAGTGACCACATTGACCAATGCAACGCGTCCTTTAGACACCTCTACACTTGCTCGCTCTAATGCAGGACGAATGTCTTCTGGTTTTTCTACATACTCACCATAACCGCCCAATACTTCAACCATCTTGTCAAAACGTGTATAGCCCAGATTGCGACCTGGTTTGTTTTGCTGCGGATCAGCCGTCCATCCACCATTGAGACTAATAATAATTAAGATGGGCAACTGATGGCGAATGGCGGTATCAACTTCCATCGCATTCAGTCCAAACGATCCGTCTCCGTGCAACACAACCACTTGCTTTTGCGGCATCGCTGCTTTCGCACCGACCCCAAATGGCAAACCAACACCCATGGTTCCAAATGGTCCAGAATTAAGACGATGCGCTGGTAAAAAACTAGGAATTGTTTGTCGTCCGTAATTTAAGATTTCTTGTCCATCTACAACCAAGATTGTATCGCGTTGAATAAAGTCTCTTATTTCTTTACATAAGCGCAATGGATGAATCGGCATGGCATCGTTTGAAATTTGCAGCTCAAATTTTTTGGATCTTGCTTCATCTTCAGCACGCAATGCGTCACGCCAACTTGCATATTTCTTAAACAAATCATCTTTTTTAACCAGTGAATTGATTTGCACCAATGCTTCTTTAGCGTCAGAAAATATTTTGAGATGCACATGCGACTGACCCGCCAATTCTTGTGGATCGTTATCGATTCTCACCAACTGAGTAGAAGCAGAAATTCTGGGTGGCTTGCCATAACCAAAAACAAAGTTAAGACGTGTACCTATAAAAATAATAAGATCGGCTTCCTTCAACGCTTTTGATCTCGAATGACCAAAAAATCCTTCGTGATCTTCGGGAATCACGCCTCTTCCTTGTGGCGTTGTATAAAACGGAATACCCGTAGTTTCAATAAAGTCTTGCAATTGTTTCGAAGCCTGCGACCACAAAATACCACTACCTGTCAGAACCAAAGGCCTGGTTGATTTTTTGAGCAATTCACGCAACGCGCGTAATGCATCATGTGAAGGCGCTGCACGAGTGATTTGCAAATTATTTTTGTCAACGGGCCACTCAACACTTTCCTCTTCTACTTGCTGATACAACACATCCGCAGGCAAGTCTAAAAAAACAGGTCCTGGTTTTCCTGACATAGCAATTTGAAACGCACGATCAATGTATTCTGGAATTCGACGCGCCTCTAAAACACGATCTGCGTATTTGGTAATAGGCTTCATTACCGCCACTTGATCAATTTCTTGAAAAGAGCCTGTACCTATTTCTTTTAATGAACTCGAACCACCAAAAGCCACTACAGGTGCGCAGTCAATCAATGCATTAGCTAATCCCGTTGAAAGATTGATCGTACCAGGGCCGGATGCGCCCATACAAAGGCCAGGAACGCCTCTGACACGTGAATAAGCCTGCGCCATCATTGCAGCGGCCTGTTCATGTCGAACATCAATCAATTTCACACCGTGGGTTTGACACGCCAATGCAGCATCATTGATAGGTCCACCCATGATGAAAAATAATGTGTCTGCGCCTTGCTTTTTTAAAGCGCGCCCAAAAAGTTCATTTCCGCTGATTTTCATTTTTAAATATCTTGATGGTTTAAAAGTTGCTTCATCTTTTCATCATCGTAACCTAGCAAGTCTTGATAGACCGCTTGGTTATCAGCACCCAATAGCGGCGGGGCTAAAATGGGCACGTAGATTCTAACGTTTTGATTTGAAGCCTAGCATCACAAATTCGCGGCGTGTTGGATGCTCAACCTTTGCAAAAGATGTATCCGCTTCAGATTCCATCAAATCTGATACACGAATACCCATGAGCGCGGGGAATCCTTGTATAGGGGTTGTTATATTCATTCTTGTTTCGCTCCTGCGATATTGACTAATTCTTTCCAACGTTTGATTTCATCAAAATAAAATTTAATAAACTCTTGTTGTGTTGACTTAACAGAATCTAAGCCTAATGCGATGAGTCGAGTTCTTATTGCGGGATCGGCCAACACTGCATTGATCGCTTTATTCATTGCATCAACAATTTCTGGATTTGTACCTTTGGTTGCAAACACGCCGTGCCAACTCGACATCTCATACCCTGGCACCACTTCGGCCACAGCATGTGCGTCTGGAAATGAAGCCGAACGCATATGTGAAGTGACACCCAGAGCACGAACAGCGCCCGATGAAACAAAAGGCATCAATTCCACAATCGGTCCAAAAACAACATGAACTCGTCCAGCCACTAAATCTAAATTGGCTAATGCGCCGCCTTTAAATGGGATGTGCACCATCGAGCCTTGAATCATTTTTTCAAATAATGCTCCAGATATGTGGGCAAATGAACCCGACCCAGCAGAACCGTAATTGACTTTGCCAGGATTGGCTTTGACGTAGTCGACAAATTCTTTTATATTTTTCGCGGGCACTGATGGGTGAACGGCCACAATCGCTGGCACCACAGTAAGTTGTGCAACAGGTACAAAATCATTCATCACATCGTAGGGTAAACTTTTCATCAAACTCGGGCTCGATGCCAAGCTAGCCGAAGCAAATAAAAACGAATAACCATCGGGCTTCGCCGTAGCAATCATATTGTGGCCAACCACTCCTGATACACCAGGCTTGTTTTCAACAACAACGGTTTGCCCAAGTTTGATCGTGAGTTGTTGCGCAACAATGCGTGCAGCAATATCGGTGCTGCCGCCAGGCGCAAAGCCCACCACAAATTTTATGGATCGATTCGGCCAGTCAGTCGCCGTTTGTGAATATGCTCGAGTACCAAAGAGCGAACAAAGAACAATAACTCCCAAACACAGTCTTGCACTTTTAAACATCTTGAGTATCCTCTTTTTATCATTTGTATCATTTTAACTACTTATAGTATTTATAACACGCATGGAGAAGAAAATGTGCAAAAATGTTTTGAAAAGTGTAAAAAAATAAAGGAGGCTCTCTTATGAAGCGCAGAGAATTTATATCGTCATCCGCTTTGGCTCTTGCTCCTATGCCTTTTGCTTCACACGGCGCAGACCCTTATCCCAACCGTTCCATTCGCACCTTTGTAGGTTTTCCTCCTGGCAACTCAAGCGATGTTGTGGCTCGTATTGTGACCGATGAGATGCGTAAAAGCATGGGCCAAACATTTATCATCGAAAACAGACCCGGTGCCAGCGGCACATTGGCAGCCGAAGCCGCTGCGCGCTCAACACCCGATGGGTATTCCATATTGGTCAGTTCTGCTGGCCCGCTTTGCGTTGCGCCGTCCATGTATCCCAAGTTGGGATATGACCCGCTGAAAGACTTTATCCCCATCACACTTACCAACACCATTTCGCTTGCACTTGTGGTCAGCGCCTCATCACCAATTAAGACATTTGCAGAGTTTCTCGAATCTGCAAAGTCGACGGGGCCCGCACTCGCCTATGCATCGAGCGGCAGTGGCATTACCAATCACTTAGTCATGGAGATGCTTAAATCTGCTGCCAAGCTCAATGTAACGCATATTCCATACAAGGGTTCAGCCGCGGCTGTCACCGACTTGATTGGCGGTAGTATTCCAGTCATGTTCGATACGACGCCTGCATTGTTGCCACTGATTCGAGGAGGCAAAATCAGACCATTGGCCGTGACATCGGCAAAAAGGCTTGCAGAACTGCCAAGTATTCCAACAATTGCAGAGTCTGGTTTTCCTGGATTTGAAGCCATTGCATGGAACGTTATTTTAGTTCCACAAGGAACACCCTCTGCCATTGTTGATCGACTGCATATCGAAGCTTCAAAAGCACTCTTAACGCCAGAAGCTCGAGCTGGCTTTCAAAAACTCGGGCTTATTCCTAACCCAACTCCACTTGCTGAAACACAGGCATGGCTCATAACAGAAACTGAAAAATGGGGTCGCATCGTGCGTGAAGGTCGAATCGTACCGGGTTAAAACAGTCAAATGAATTGACTCTTATTGCGTTGGAGTTAATTGCAATGAGCGGTATTTTTTAAATAATTTTTTTCTCGACCAAAGACTCGATTTGCTTAGTGGTGTAACCCAATAAGTCACCATAAATCTCTTGATTATGTTCACCTAAAAGAGGTGGTGATGATACGGTCACTTTGGTGCCCGAAAGTTTAATCATGTTTCCTGGCACCGTGAGTTCACCATGCTGTGGATGCGTGAAAGTTGCAAATGTACCCCTTGCACGCAAATCAGGATCATTGAATAACTCCATGGTGTCAAACACTGCACTGGCCGGAACATTTTCTTGCGCTAATATTTTCATCGCTTCGCGCTTATCGTATTGAGCTGCCCATTCAGAAAGCATGGCGTCAATCAGTTCCGAATTATCTGCTCTTGATTTTGGCGTCATAAATCTAGGGTCCTCTATCAGCTCCTCACGACCCATGAGTTTGCACAAATTGAGCCAATGTTTGCTTCCTGCTCGAGTTGTATAAACGTATACATAGTCGTTTTCACCGCCACCTTTGCATCGATAAACCTCACTGGGTGAGGTGCCACCAAAAATACTTTGGTTGCCCGTGCGTGGCGCCGTCTCTCCTGACATTGCTTGGGCTGCATATGCAATGCGTGAGAAATTAATAATGGCATCTTGCATCGTCACTTCAACAACCTGACCTTTGCCCGTTGTGTTTCTTTGAATCAAAGCAGCAAGAATTCCGAGTGCACAATGCAAGCCAGTGCCTGTGTCTGCAAGATTAGGACCTGGTTTGATAGGGCGCCCACCGGCTTCACCTGTGATCGATAAAGCTCCACCCGCGGCTTGAGCAATCGCATCAAACGCAAGATAATTTGCATAAGGCCCCGTTGGTGAAAATCCTTTAATTCGTGCAAACACAATTTTGGGATTTATTTTTAAGACCTCTTGTGCACTAAAGCCCAATCGATCAATCACACCAGGCGCAAAATTTTCAACAAATACGTCGCCTTTTTTGATTAATTCACTAAGTAAGTCTTTACCTTGCGCTGTCTTAAGATCACACGTCACACTCTTTTTATTGGTGTTGAGTTGCACAAAATACAGCGAATCCTTGCCACCTTCAGCGCTTGAATTTCGCCCCTGCTCACCCTTGATCGGTGGCTCAACTTTGATCACTTCTGCGCCGAACCAAGCTAAAGTCTGAGTGCAAGACGTACCTGCTTCGAATTGTGTGAGATCAATGATCCGAAAACCTTGAAGTGCTGTACTTTCGTTGTTTAACATATTGAATCGACCATTAGTTTGTTTATAAGTATTATATTGATTAAATTTAGTTTTCGATCAACAATTACGCAGCCTTGACGATACGGGGTTTTTCAATTTTAAATTCATGTATTTGAAGACGGACATGAGCAAGAGCCAACCCAAGCCAAGGCACCTTAATAACGATGCGTAGAACAATTCAGTGGCTGACGTTTATTGAATAAGACGAAAACGAGGCAGTACCGTTCCGTCTTTTAACGTGACATAGCAAATTTCAACAGCTTGTCCAATCCAACTGCCTGTGGGTTCTGGCCCTGCTAAATTAGACACCATCAATGGGCCTTCTTCCAGTTGAATGCTGATCACGTTGTAGGGCGTGGGGTAAGCATCTAAGTATTGGCGATGAAATACGACCCAACTCCAAATGCTTGCTTTGCCCGAAATTGCTTGCCATTCAAAATCTATAGATAAACACGAACCACAAGTGGGGCCTGGTGGATAGCGAAAGGTGAGGCACTGATTACATTGTTGTAAACGCATGGCGCGTGCACGAATGCTATCCCACATGGGACGATCGTAAAGGCCTAAAACGGTTGGTGGTGAGATGGGCGTTTTATCTTCCATATTTATTAGCATCCATAAATAATAGAAAAGGCCTTACCAAAGATATCGGATGAATAATGCCCACGATTGCATTTTTCAATTTGTCGATTGCCGCATGTGCCACGCAATTGACGAATCATTTCTATTTGGTGATTCCATCCTTGCATATAAGACTCTGAAAGATGACCGCCGCTGGTGTTAACGGGTCTTTTGCCACCAGGACCGATGCCTTGTTCTTTGCACAGTTTCGGGAATTCACCCGGCTTGCAATAACCATATCCCTCTAATGCCAAGGGGATGTGAACAGCAAAACTATCGTAAATCTGTACTAGATCCATATCTTCAGGGCCCCATCCAGTCGCATTAAAAATGCGATCGGCCACTTTTTCTTGTGCATGTGTATAAAAAGTTTCGAGTTGGGGCCTGAGGGATGTGCCGTTTTGGTTGTAATCGTAGCGAGCAATGGTTTCGATATATACAGGCTTGTCGCACATGTGGCGCGCACGATTTGATTCGGCCAAAATCAATGCCACGCCACCATCATTGATCAAGCAGTAATCAAACAAATGCAATGGCTCGCATACATAATTGGATGCTAGGTAATCTTCAATTGTTATTGGCTTCTGTTGAATGGCATGCGGGTTTTTGGAGGCCCATGCACGTTGTGAAACGGCAACTTGTCCTAAATCACTTTCTGTGTAGCCACGCTCTTGTGCATAACGCCTTTGAAGCATGGCATACAAACTTCCCTGGGAGGTCATGCCCCAAGGCGCATGATAAACATAAGAGAGAACACTCTCTCCTCCAATGGCTTTTTCGCCACCATATTGAACCTTGGCCGAGCGTTGGTTGTTACCATAAATCAATGCCACCACTTCGGCCATGCCTGTTTCGATGGCCATGACGGCTTGCGAGATGGCCATGACTGCATTGCCTAAGCCGCCCCATCGCACATTTAAACCAAGCACTTCGCCCATACGTTCATACGATGTGGATTGACCGGATATAAGTCCATCAATTTCTTGGGCGTTGATTTTTGCGTCTTGCAATGCGCGTTGAAATGCGACGGTTGCATAACCATATGAATCGAAGGGCACTTCGCCTTGACGAACTCGATTCCAGTCTTGACGCCAATCCGAGTGGCCAATACCGACGACAGCCGCACTGCGATGGAGAGGAATTTTTGCCGCCATTAAGGAATCTAGAGTGTGCTTTTATTTGATAAATAATTCTTTTCTAAAATCTCTTGTGTTTTACCTCGGTGTACTTTACCAGTATCGGTGAGGGGCACTTGATCGTCATTAACAACCAAAATATAGCGCGGAATTTTAAAGGCAGCAGCAGTTTTTTTGCAATGAGACAATAAGTCATTGATGTCGATAGTTTGACCGATATGAGCAACCACCATGGCTGCAACAATCTCATCGCGTTCTTTGTCGGGTAAACCCACTACCACGGCTTGTCGTACGTGAGGGTGGCTGTGCAATACGTCCTCTACATCGACGGGGACCACATTGATGCCACCTGTTTTAATGAGCTCTTTGTAGCGACCTCTAAAAGTTAAGCTGCCATCTTCTTCAAGAACGCCCACGTCGCCTGTGTGAAACCAGCCGTCAGTATCAATAACCTCGCGTGTGCGTTCGGGATTTTTATAGTAGCGAGGTGTGATGTATCCACGCAGAAGAATTTCACCAGCTGTGCCGTTGGGTAATGTTTGCTGTGTATCAGGGTCAATGATTTTGATTTCAACCCCTGTGAGTGGTTTACCTGCATTGCGCATCTTGGTTTCAAGGGGCGCGCGCGCATCGGTATCGCAACTGTGTCCATAGCCTTCGGTTAAACCGTAGCCACTGATCATTTCATACCCACCCATTTCGTGCATCAGATGAATCAATCCTGAGCGCACGGTGCCAGTGCGCCATGCTGACAGATCAAACTTGTTACGATGAGGGTAGGCATGCATTGCAAGCGCAATGTTGGGTAGCGTGTAGATGCCAGTGCAACGCTCTTTTTCCATGGTTTGGAAGAGTTCATCGATGTCGTATTTAAATAAGATGACCAATGAACCACCATGTGTCATTACAGCAAATAAACCATTGATACATGTCAAACTCCAAAACATGGAGGTTGGCATTAGCATTCGATCTAATTCTGTGAGGTACATGCGCTCGCCGATGCCGTGGGTATTTTCAATGCAGCCACGGTGAGTGAGTTCAACTGCTTTGGACCTTGCCGTTGAGCCTGATGTAAACAACAGGTAAGCGTTGTCATCAGGCATGACATTTTTTTGTAAAGCATCAATGGATGCATCGTCTACGCCATAGGCTAATTTTAACAAAGCATCGTATTTCATCGCACCAGGCAATAAATCTGTGCCAAAGCCAATAATTTTTTTGAGCTCGGGCAAAGCTTTTGAAAGATCGCCGATCTCACGCATTGCTTGGGTGTAGTCATTGCTTAAATATTGATCCACCATGATGAGAATAGACGAATCAGTACTAAGCAACGCATGCTCTAGCTCCATTTTTTTCCACCACGTATTGACGCCCACCAAGACGCCTCCCAAGAGTGTGACCGCAAAATCAATCACCAACCATTCGATTTGGTTGCCCATGATGAGCGCAACTTTTGTATCTTTCCGTACGCCAATTTTGAACAGTGCTTTTGCAAGATGTCGCACTTCGTGTCTAAATTCGTTATAACTCACTCGTCGAAAATTATCAGTTAAAAAATTTCGTTCGCCGTAACGCTCGGCCATTTCGTCCATCAGTCCTGGAAAGGTGCGGTTGCGTGGTAAATCCATTTACTTCTACCCCTTGTTTCTAGAGTTCTTAAAGTCTAGGTTTTAAGATGATGCGCCCAGTCGAGCGGCCTGCCTCGACGTCACTGTGTGCTTGTGCTGCGTACTCGATAGACATCTCTCCAGTGATGACAGGTTTGATATCGCCGCGTGCTACCAAATCGAGAGCGTCTTGGAGTTGTCGTTTGGACGTGCTTTTCGCACTCAGGATGGAAATATCCCGCATGAACAATTGCGCGGGATTGAGTTTGACGAAGTCTCCTGTCACTTGTCCAACAAAAATCCAACGAGCACCTATGGCCAAGCTACGACGTGTTGCTTCAAAAGTGGGGCTGCCCACATTATCAATCACCACATCAACGCCGTTACCGCCTGTTGCTTCTTTCACGGCGCCTGAGAAATCTTCTCCACGTTCAACCAATAGTACTTCATGGGCACCATTTTCAAGAATAATTTTTTGTTTTTCTGTGGAAGATGTAACTGCGATGACGTAGGCACCCGCGAGTCTTGCTAATTGAATGCCATGCACACCTAAGCCGCCACCAGCGCCTGTGACCAAAACTTTCTCACCCATTTTAACTTTTCCTACGTCTCGCACGGCATTGAGTTCAGTGCCGATGGCGCAAGATGTAATAGCAGCTTGATTGAATGACACGCCTTGCGGTATGTGGCAAACACCATCTTGTTGAACAGCAACAAACTCGGCATAGCCTCCGTTGAGTCCTATGTCACCTAAAAATTCACGATCGTTGCATGATGTTTCGCGAGAACTTCTACAATAGGTGCAATGGCCACAAATATGTCTGCGTTGTGTGGTGGTGACGCGGTCGCCAGGTTTAAATCCAAAAACATGAGGGCCAATTTTTTCGATAACGCCAGAAACTTCATGGCCTGGTATCACGGGCATTTTGATACCACGCCGCAAAACACCGTTGCGTGTGACAACATCATGAAAACAAACGCCGCAAGATTCCACGCGAATCAATACATCAGTTGGGCGCATTTCGGGGATAGGTACATCGCATAAACGCATGACTTCGGGGCCACCTGGGACGTCAACTACAACGGCTCGCATAGTTTGTGTCACGGCGCATCCTTTTCAAATTTGACCAAGCTCACATCTGATGTAACTGCGTCAAAACAAGCTTTCACACGCATGCCTATTTCAAGCTCGTCTATTAAAGCACCAACTAAGTTGCTGTATATGCGTATGCCTTCATCGAGTTCAACGAGCACGACGTTGTAGGGCATCTCTGATTCAAAACCTTTGAAGTAAGGACGATGAAAAACACACCATGACCAAATCGATCCTTTGCCACTGACTTGTTTCCATTCCACTTCGATGCTGTAACAATCAGCACACATTTTTTTAAATGGATATCGATAGGTATTGCATTGCTTGCATTGTTGAACCATCAGGCGGCCTTGTTGAGCGCCGTGCCAATGTGCTTGATTGAGTTCATCAATTTTGGGAAGGGGTTTTAAATAATCGCTCATACGGCATCTTTTCCATAAATAATGGATGTCATCAAAGGTGCAGCGCACATGTATTGAATCAACTTGGCATCTTTGATTTGTCTTTGATTACATTCGCCACGTATCTGTCTGACAGCCTCTACGTTAAGACCCCACCCCTGCATATAACTTTCTGATAAGTGACCACCACTCGTGTTAGTTGGAAATTGACCTCCCAATTCAAGCCGGCCGTTTTGAATCCAATCACCACCTTCGCCTTGTTTACAAAAACCAAATCCTTCAAGACTGAATAAGACAGTCGGTGAAAAATTGTCGTAAATCATCAATGCATCGAGATCTTCGCGTTTGACGCCTGCCATTTCATATACATCGGTCGCCGTTTTTTGTATGGCGCTGTACCACAAATCATCCGGTGGAAATGTAGAATCTTTGAGCTTGCTGGATTGAGAAAACCCTCTGATGTAAGCAGGTGATTTTTTCATGTCTTTGGCGCGATCGGCACTGGTGATAATGAGCGCTACGCCACCATCATTGATCATGCAGTAGTCATAGATGTGCAAAGGCTCTGCAATAAATTTTGATGCCTGATGTTGTTCAACTGTGATGAGTTCACGCATCACGGCGGATGGATTGAGTGATGCGTGTTTTCTGAATGCAACTGGAATGGCTGCAAGTTGTTCACTGGTGGTTCCGTATTGATGCATGTGACGTGCAAACATCATGGCGTGAACGGCACCGGGCGAAGTCATACCGTAAGGAAAAAATTGACCTGCACCACCACTCCCATATCGATCGCCTTCGCCACCATATTTGTCACCCGCCGATCTACCATCATTTCCATAAACCAGCGCAATTGTTTTGGCCATGCCAGATGCAACAGCCATCGCTGCAATTTGAATTGAGACACCCGACATGCGCCCTTGACCTGGTGTTGATAGCGCAAAGCGAGGATTCAATCCGAATGATTCGCTGAAGCGTTGGTAGTCTGGAATTCGATTGACGATAACCCCATCAATATCGGCTGAGGTGAGTCCACAGTCGTTAAGTGCTTCTTTTAAAGCCCAAGCACCCAAGTCATAGGTGTCCATGCCAGGCAAACGACCAAACTGCGTAGTTCCAACTCCGACGACTGCAGTTTGATTTTTGAGATGAGGCGAGGGCATCGATTGATCCTTGTATGTTATTAAATTTTTGTTTGATGTGCATACAAGCGCAAGGCTTGGGGTGGAATATGAATCCAGACAGTTTGTCCATTGTCTAAATGTTTGGGAGGACTCATTTGTGATCGAATTTGTAGGTTCCCGATATTGACGTAAACATCGGCTACGCTACCCAAAAAAAATGTGTGACTGACTTGTCCTTGCCACACATTAGGGCTTTGTAATGGCTCTGTGGAAACTATGACTTGTTCAGGTCGACTCATCACATCAACGGATTGACCAACTCCAAATTGTCCGTGCGTACATTCGATTTGTATTTGGTCACTCAATTGGACGCGCGTTATTTCACCCGATTGCGTAACTTGTCCTGAATGAATGTTGGCAAGACCAATAAAATCAGCGCCAAATACAGAGCATGGATTTTCATATATATCAACGGGTGTACTAATTTGTTCAATTAAACCTTCTCGCAATAAAACAATCCGATCAGCTACAACCATGGCTTCTTGTTGGTCGTGTGTGACATAAACCGTGGTGATCCCTAAAAGTTTTTGCAATTGACGAAGTTCAAAGCGCATGTGCTCGCGCAGTTTTGCATCCAGATTAGAAAGTGGCTCATCAAACAACAAAACACGTGGCTCTAAAACGACAGCGCGTGCAAGTGCAACACGTTGTTGTTGACCGCCACTAAGTTGGCTAATGGCTCGTGTTGCGTATTCTTTTAATCCCACCAAGGAGAGCGCACGATCTACTTTTTGTTTGATTTGCGATGCTTTAATGCCTTTGAGTTCGAGTCCGAAGGATACGTTTTCTTCGACAGTTTTATGTGGCCACAATGCATAGGACTGAAAAACCATTCCGATGGAGCGTTTTTCGGGTGGTAATGAAAATTGAGGCGAAGAAACCAATTTATGGTCAATGGAAATTTCTCCACTGGTGACATTTTCTAATCCAGCGATACACCTAAGGATTGAAGTTTTTCCGCATCCGCTTGGGCCTAAGAGAACTAAAAATTCGCCGTCTGCAATTTCCAGACTCACATCTGCAACTGCACGATGTTGGTCATATTTTTTAACCAAGCCCTTAATTGAAATATGTGCCATATCGAAACTACCTTTTAAAACACGACGGATTCAATCAACTGCCCATTGCTTTTTCAAATTTGACGCGAAACACAGCACGAGTGATTACCACCAATAGGAGCATCATCACTGTTTGCGTGACACCTACGGCAGCGGCAAACTGATAATTGCCTGCATCCATATAGTGCCATGTGAGCACGGATAAAACTTGACTTTTTTGCGTGTAAAGCAAAACAGAAGCTGACAATTCTTTGATACTTTGAAACATGACAAAAACCAGAATGGCAATCAACGTAGTTTTCATCAGTGGCATGGTGATGAGTCTCAGTACTTGCGCATTGTTGGCGCCAGACATACGGGCACTTTCTTCCATTTCGGGATGCAACTGCAAAATCCCTGATCGACTGTTCATAATGCCGTACGGTAAAAATTTGGCAATGTAAGCGAGCAACAGTACCCATGCAGTGCCGTACAAGGGCGTTTGAATGTATACCCATAGCAAGCCCAGTCCATAAACAAGGCCTGGTACAGCTACTGGCAAGGATCCGGTGAATGCTAAAAAACGTGAAGATTTGCTGGGCTTGCGAGCATCTGTATAACTGATTGCAAAACCCAGTATGACGCATACTGCACCACTCACGATGGCCAGCCAAGCTGTGTTCCAAAGTGCATTCAACATATTTTGTAAGGTGAAGATCTGCACGTAATGCGTCAAGGTAAATATTTGCATGTTGATGACGGGTGCGCTGTACTTCATCAATGAAGACATCAGCATCCCTGCAATCGGTAACACCACCGCTGACAAGATGTAGCCAATGACCAACACCCATGACACAATGGTCCAGCGACCTAGATTCATGGGATTGCTTCTAAAGCCTTTGCCGCTGACTGTGATGTAGCGCGTTGAAAGGCGAGTGAACCAGCGTTGCAACAACATACCAATCATCGCAATGATGAGGAGCATGCTTGCTGCTGCTGCTGCATGCGCTTGGTGTACAGGAAATGCAGTGGAGTCTTGATAAATCCGCCACGGCAATGTGGTGAATCCAAATGTGGAGCCAATCAGTCCAGGGATTGTGTACATCTCGGCAGAAAAAATAAACACCAATAATGCAGACGATAAAATTGAAGGTACTTGCATTGGAAGTGTGATGTGCAATAAGGTTTGCATGGGAGTTGCGCCGCTTGCTCTGGCTGATTCTTCGAGGGATGTGTCCATCGATCGCAAACTACTCGATGTGAATAAATACATGAGCGATGTAAAAAATAAACTCATCACCCAAACAATTCCGCTAAAGGTCCAAATATTGACGATGGGTTCTAACTCAAACCCCAGCCATTCCGCGATACCAATCAGCGTGACATTGATGAAACCTGTTTTGACAGAACCCAAAGCAATCCATGCAATCAAGCCAGTGAAGGGCGATAAAAACATGGGAATGATGACCAATAAATCAAAAATGCCTCTGAATGGCAAATCTGTTCTGGCCAATATCAACGCTAAAGATACGCCTAATGTGACCGAGATCGCAGTAACAATGGACGCTAAATAAAGTGCGTTCCAAAGAAACTCTAAATATTCTTGACTGGTAAAGACATTAAGAAAAGCAACCAAGCTTCGGATCTGCGAAAGACCCGTTTTATTTTCTTTATAAAAAGCGGCATCTATCGTGTAGATGAGCGGAACGACCGCAATGATAAGTACCGCAACAATCAACACGAACCATAAAATTCGCGATAACTTGAAATCAACGCGCATCGCGTAGCAACTTGGCCCACATGTCCATGTCTTTGTGATACTCTGCTTCCCAACGCTTGAAATCAGGGTCGTATCGTTTTTGGATCGGACGGTACCAAGATTCAGAGGTGACTTTGCGTCTATCAACAATGCCGGTCATGGTGGTTGAAGTTCCATATTTTTGTTGCAAGGCCGTTGCACCTTCTGCACTCATGGACCAATTTTGAAGAAGTCTAGCGGCATTGGGGTGAGGCGCATATTTAGACACAGCTTGCCATGAGTTGCCATAGTCCGGTGTGGGCGATGGTCGAATCCAGCGTATGGGCGCTCCCTGCATCCATTTGGTGTTGGCTATGCTTTCCCAGGTCCAATAGGTGAAATCATGCTCTCCTGCAATCACGCGATCTAAACCCACCAATGTTTCGGCGTACACCGCTGGTTTTTGAGCAGCAAGTTTCTTTAAAAATTCAACACCATATTCGTCTTTCATTTGTGGATCTAAAAACATGTGAATACTTGCATAGCAAGCACCACATTTCATTGTGGATACAGCAAATCGACCTTTGAAGCGAGGGTCGAGTACGCCTTTCCAACTGCTTTCCAAAATTTTGACTTCTTCTGCCGTGAGTTTGTTCACATTGTAAATAATCGCATTGTCTGTTGTGTAGTTGGCATAAGCATGATTTTTGATGCGAAACGAAGGAATGAAGCGATCGTGCATTGGAACTTTCCATTCCGCGACGTGGCCTTCGTCGATCAATTCAAGCATGCTGGGGCGATCGCTGATGTGAAGTATGTCAACAAAATGACGCTTGGCTTGCACTTCTTGCATGAAGCGTTGGTATTGCTGAATGCCCACAATTCGCAAGACTTCAACTTTGATGCCAGGGTATCTTTTTTCGAACTCGGTGGCCACATCTTTCATGGGTTCGATAGGTGCGCTTACATACCAAACAACAGTGCCTTCTTTTTTGGCAGCTTCATACAGCTTGGACTCGTCGGCAGAATAGGTTTGAGCGCTTGTGACCAAAGCAGAGCTGGTGAGAGCAACAAGTGAAATGATTTGTTTGAAGGAAAACTTCATCTTGACCTCGATTTTTTAGAAAGTTGACAAAGAGCTTAATCTACGCCGTCGTAAAATACAACCTAAGAAAATAAGTGTTTTCCCTTTGACATGATCGCATGCATGATCAGCCTGCAAAAGCGTGCTCGAGATGACCTTTGATCCCTGTTTCGATGGCAAAAATGGCACCTGCATACGGCTGCTTGGTCAAGTCTTCAGTCGTGAGAGTGAGCGTAGAAGTTGTCACAAAAAGGGTTTCCATGGAGGGACCGCCAAAGACCAGACTTGTGGGGCGCGACACGGGCATAACGATGCTTCTCTCAATTTTTCCAGCAGGGTCGTAACGATCAATACGACCACCTCGCACCCGTGCGCTCCAAATGAATCCTTCCGAATCAACAGTGCAACCATCGGGTCTGCCTGGTGTTTCGTCAAACGCAGCAAAAACTCTGCGATTCGCAATTGCGCCTTGGGCTAAATCAAAATCATAGGCATATATTTTTCTTGCGGGCGAGTCTGCAAAATACATGGTTTTGTTATCTGGACTCCAAGAAATGCCATTTGAAATCGTAAACCCGTTGTCCATTTTTGTAGGTTTGAGTTGTAAATCAAATCGGTACAACTCACCGATGGGCTCGGTCACATTTTTATCCATCGTACCGACCCAAAATCTGCCCAGCGCATCGCACTTGCCATCGTTAAAACGACCGTCTGGGTGAAGGTCTGATGGTAAATCCATCCATTCAACAGGACTATCGGGTGATTGCATGGTAGCAATGCCTTTTCGAAATCCCATTAAAAAGCCACCGCTTTTTCTTAATGCAAATGACCCAATCGCTTTGGGTAAAGACCATTCGTTTGTTTGTTTGGTTTGTGGATTGAAGCGAAATAAACTGGGCTTTGAAATATCAATCCACCACAGTACATTTTCTTTTGCGCACCAAATAGGACATTCGCCGAGTTCATTTTTGCAATCAACGATAGGTTCGATATCAAACATGCGTGTTCCTTTTTTTCAATTAATTCTGCAAACAACGGTCTTCTGGACCATAGACTTCTACAGTCATTGTGGGCAGTAAATACAATAACTCAAATCCTATTTCATGTCAGCACTCCTGGTCATGTCTTCTTTATGGCATACCCCAATTCCGTATACATTGGGTTAAGAAGAGGTAATTGAGTTTTGAAAGTGATGCTTGAAATTAAAAATTTAGTTTTATTTTTGAAATTGACTTGCCCCCCAAACACGCATGTTTTAGCGGCGCTCTTGAATAGGTAGTTGCCAAGCTTGAGAATGTTTCGAGCCTCATCAGTCATTTAGCAAGTAGACATCTTTGCCTCTATTGAATATGATTAAGATTGCATTCGAATGATTACTGGTGATTACAGAAAACCATGCTTTAGCAGGAGATTTTTTCGTGTTTAATAATTTTCCACGCCGTTTTATTTTGACAGCTGCAACCGTTCTTTTCACGCCTGCATTCGTGGGTGCACAAACCGTTGAAGCTTGGCCCGACAAGCCTGTCAAACTTATAGTTCCTTTTACATCAGGCGGCCCCACTGACACAGTTGCTCGAATCATCTCTACTGGACTGCAAGCTATTTGGAAACAACCTGTTGTGATTGACTACAAACCTGGGGCCGGTACTACGCTGGGAACAAGCATTGTCGCCAAGTCACCTGCTGACGGCTACACCCTAGGTATGGCGATCACGGCCTTGACTATCAATCCAAGCCTGCAACCCAATCTGCCATATGACACCAAAAAAGATCTAGTTGGCGTGTCGCAAGTTGCGCAGGCGCACTTTGGACTCTTTGCCCATCCGTCGCAGCCATTTAATAACATGCAGGAGCTGATCGCCTACGCAAAGAAAAATCCTAATGCACTCAGTTACGGTTCGCCCGGCACCGGTACGGGCACTCATTTGGCTGGTGAGATGTTGGCCAGTATGGCGGGCATACGCCTTTTACATATTCCATACAAGGGTAGCGCACCTGCGCAACAGGACATAATTGGTGGTCGTGTACCACTGTTGTTTGATGTGCTATTTTCTTCTATGCCTTTCGTGAAAGACAACCGCATGAAAGTGATTGCCTTGTCTAGCCCAAAACGCGCTCTGTCAAACCCTGACATTCCGTTGATCGCTGAAACAGTTCCAGGTTTCAGTGCTGTCAGCGCTATTGGTATTATTGGTCCTGTCGGTATGCCACCCGCACTGTTGCAAAAAATTAGCGCTGACATTGGCCAAGTGGTTCGCAGCGCAGAGGTCGTAGCCCGTATGCAGCAGCTTGGCATGGAACCGGTGGGATCTACCTCTGATCAGTACACAGCGCAGATTCGTCAGGATATCGACAAGTGGGCCGTAATCGTAAAGTCGGCCGGCATCAAGCTCGAATGATGGCGTACAACATGAGCACACTTCACCTTAAACCACTTCTACCATTTGCTGCCGAAGCCACTGGAATAGACTTGCGTGATCCCCTGACAGCTGCTCAGATAAAAGCGGTTGAAAACGCGATGGATCAGCACGCTGTTTTGGTGTTTCGTAATCAGCCGCTGACACAAAGTCAGCAAATCGTATTTGCCAAAGCATTAGGACCGTTGGACATGGGCCTACGCAAGCTAAAGGGCGGGCCGCACCGCTTAGAGTACGCTGAGCTTGCAGATATCTCCAACGTCAAAGTTGATGGTGCGGTAGCTGATCGCGAGCACGCTAAAATTGTCGGTAACGTAGCAAATCAGCTGTGGCACAGCGACAGTTCGTTTCAAAAGCCTCGCGCCAAGTATTCGATGCTCTCTGCTGTGACCATTCCAAACTTTGGCGGCGAAACCGAGTTTGCTGACCTTCGTATGGCTTGGGATGGACTTCCCGATTGGCGACAGCGGCAAGTCGAGGGCTTGCAGGCTGTGCACTACGCGCTTCACTCTCGTTTTTTACTTGGCGACACTCAATATACCGATGAGCAACGCTCAGTGATTCCGCCGGCAACTTGGCCGTTAGTCCAAACCGATCCTCGCAACGGCCGTAAGATTCTCTTCGTTGGCATACACGCCTGTGAGATCCAGGGTATGACATTAGCCGAGGGTCGTATGCTGCTGTTGGATCTGATGGAGCATGCAACACAGCGGCAGTTTGTCTACGCGCATCACTGGCAGGTTGGTGACCTTGTGATGTGGGACAACACGTCTACTGTGCATAGAGGGCGCTGGTTTGACCTCACCGAAAGGCGTGAACTGCGGCGCGCAACCACTGAAGAAGTTTCAGCTTGAAGCTCTGGGGTTTCTTCACTCATTTATGAACGCTGCGAGAAAAAATGTGAGTGAAGGATCGGAAAAAGCGCCTAGGCAACAGTCATCTACCGGCGCAAATGTTGCAAAATCCAACACCATAGAGAATGCATCTTTTACTACGAATCAACCGATTGGAAACACTAGCATGACAGTAATTTACGAAAAACGCACATATGCCGTCAAAGTTGGCGAAATGAACGAAGTTAAGCGCCTATACAGTGCTGAGGGGTGGCCAGCGCTAAGCGCTGGTGGCCATGACAAGAATTTGATAGGCTATTTCACCAGCGACACCGGTGACTTGCACCAATTGATTCATTTATGGAAGTTTGACAGTGACGAAAGTCGCCGAGCCTTTTGGATAAAGCTTTTTGCTGATGAAAAATTCATGGCCTTTGCAAAACAATTACGTCCCTTAATTAACACGCAAAACGTACAACTTATGGTGGCTGCGCCTTGGGGGCCGCATCCCTAAATTGGCATTGCCTCATATTGATAGGCAAATAATGGTGTGACATGTGAGGTGGGGAGAGCATAGTTCTTATCGAATTTTAGAACTTGTGACTCACGCGGGCATGTCAGACTTAGTCACTCCAAATTTAGCTCAATCAAGCCCTAATAAAGATAGGTTGGGATGGTGTTGATGAAAGTCAGTGGATGACTCAAATGCTTGCCCAAGAGACAACACCATACTTTTTTGAAAAGATATCCCAACAATTTGTAATCCAATAGGCAATCCATTAAATAACCCAGCCGGAAGTGAAAGCGCACACAAGCCAAGGTAGTTAATTGGACGAGTCAAATATCCTGGCCCGGACACAAGTGCAAAAGTTATCTGAAAAGTAGAATATTGCGCCCGTCGTCATGGCTCAACAAGCGTATCCAAACAAACCGGATGATCGAATAGCAAAAAGTCTGCAAGCGGTGCTTTAGGCGCTAAGCGAAGCAACCCGCTTGCTACTTTTCATGATCATCAAAATTCATGCTTAATCGAATTTCAGATTACGAGATTGAACCAAGCGAGACCATTTCTGAACTTCATCGCGAATCGTTGTGGCCAGAACCTCGGGCGTTCCACCTACTTGCTCCACACCAATTGCCGCCAGTCTTTCGCGCACTTCGGGCATCTGCAGCACTTTGTTTATTTCGCGATTCAAGGTCGCCACGATATGCGGGGGTAGTTTTGCGGGGCCGAGAAGCGCAAAAAATGTTCCTCCTTCCACCGCGAAGCCCTGCTCAGTGAGCGTTGGGACATCCGGTGTCAGAGAAAAACGTTTCGCAGAGGCCACACCAAGAACCCTGAATTTGCCGGAACGAACATGCTGGTTGGAAGTGGCATAAACATCCAAAGATGACTGAATCTCTGCGCCCAAGAGGGCTGTAATGAGCGGCGCTCCGCCTTTGTAGGGCACGTGCACGATGTCTACGTTTGTATTCTGCTTGAACAGCTCATAAGCGAGGTGGTTGGAACTACCCAGACCGAAAGAGCCGAAATTAAGTTTTCCTGGGTTGGCATTGGCGTGACGCAGAAAATCTTTCAAATTTGTGGCTGGCACATTGGGGTTGACCAACAAGAAAAAAGGCGTTGTCGCGATGTTAATGACTGGCGTGAAGTCAGCAATTGGGTCATATGGCAAATTTTTCTGGGTGCTTGAATTTGTGCCAAAAGTGCTAGCCGTTCCCAATACAAAAGTGTAGCCGTCCGGTGCGGCTTTAGCGACGTATGCGGTACCTATTGCGCCAGCTGCACCAGCACGTGTATCGATGACGAACGGCTGTCCCAGCGCTTGCCCCACCTTGTCAAAAACGATACGCAAGACGTTATCTCCCGACCCTCCTGCCGGAAAGGTATTGATGATCTTGATAGGTTGAGTCGGATACTGCTGAGCGTTTGCGGTGGCGTGAAATCCGACCAGTGTGGCGCAGGACAAAATGAGCCCGCAGACCTTGCAGAAAATATCGACTGCTCGTTGAGGTACGTTTTTAATGCTGTGCATTTGAGTCATCCTTTGATGCTGTTAACCCGTGAACTACCACTGCTTTTCGCATCCCCCTCACGGCTTATTGAGAAGATGCGAGGCAACATAATTGCAGAAAGCAAAGTTATGATGTAATATTTTGACCATGAAGTCAAATTTTCTTGGGCCACAGCTGATTGTTCGTCCTGCGACCTCCGGCAAGAGCCACCTACTTGACCCAGAGAGCAAGTGGATCGGACGTATGGCACCTAAGCGGTCACGTCGCGACGCGATCTTGCAGAGCGTCGGGACTGTGCTGCAAAACTCCCGCCTGTCATGCCTGACCATGCAAGACGTGGCCAACCAGCTGGGCATCACCAAGGGCAATCTTTATTACTATTTCAAGAGCAAGCAAGACATACTTTTTCAGTGTCACATGCGCTGTATGGACTTGAGCTTAGCAGCCTTACACGAAATACAGGCTGCGCCATCCCGCCAGATCGACCCTCTCCAAACCCTGCTGGTGCGGCACATCACGGGCATGCTGGAGAACGGCTTTGGTGGCGTTTTGCTGACCGACTTGGAAAATCTTACCCCTTTCCAGCGCCGCCACTATGTGGCGCGGCGTGACGAATTCGAATCTGGTGTGCGTCAGTTTATAGATGCTGGTGTGCGGCAAGGTATTTATGTTTGCGAGGATGCCAAATTAGCCAGCCTGATCATGCTCGGATCGATCAACTGGCTGCCGAAGTGGTATCGACCAGACGGCGATTTGGCACCCAAAGAACTTGCAACCGAGATTGCTAGTTTTTTGATGAAATCGTTGCAACACAAAGACGCTAAAGGGCCAACATCTAAAAAGCGAGTCGAAGTTTCCACCGAAACTCAACGGCCTTATAAAACCGCGCGCACCAGCAGAAAACCTAACTCTTCATGACGGCGACCAGTCACTATTTCGAGGAGTTCGAGGTCGGCATGCGATACGCTACCACCTCAAGGCTGATCACACTTGAGGACCACCTTGCATTTTGCAAGTTAGTCCGCTACGAGGTTCCACTATTTCTTGACGATTCAGCAGGTGCCAAGACCGACTTCGGAAGTCTGATCTGCCCAAGCCATTTGATCATGTCATTCTCGACAGCCATGACCGGGGCCTTATTTTCAGAGAGTATTCTCGGACTTCTGGCGCTAGAAAATGCGCGATTTCTCGCGCCCGTTCGTCCGGGCGACACCTTGCGCACAGAAGTCGAAGTCGTGAACAAACGACTCACTTCAGATGCCAGGAAAGGCGTCATCACCTTCCGAGACCATGTGTACAACCAAGCTGGTAACTTGGTCTTCCAGAATGACAAGATTGCATTGATCAAGTGCAATCCTGCGCCAAGCTTAAGCGCATGAGGGACATTCTGCAGCAGCCTGACGATGTGATCGCGCTGGTACAGGCTGAGAAGCTTCGTGCCATGCTTGCGCTATGCGCACGCGGCCACCCTTACTACAAGCGAAAGTGGAATGAGGCGGGGGTAGATGTTTCGAAAATCAACTCTTTGTCCGATCTTGAAAGTCTGCCGCTTACGTCCAAGCAAGACCTGATGGATGACCCGGAAAGTTTTCGCCTTCACTTGCCCGACCTTCCATTGCACGAGCGGGTACTCTGGGAAGTGATTTACACCACTGGCACGACCTCCGAGCCTACCCCCGTTTACAACACGACCCACGACTATCATGCATACCTTTTTCAATCGGCTCGCGTATCTGAGATTTCGGACATTAGAGAAATAGACGTCATTGCCAATCTGTTCCCTTTGACACCGGCACCGATGGGTGCATTCGTGCGTTCTGCGACCAATGCCTATGCTGCAGGAGCTAAAATTTTCGGTGTCCTACCGGGCGCTCCGCATGGCGCATTCAATGTGCATCGATCGATGAATCAAGCGGTGCGCAGCATCGCGCTACACCGTGCGACTATCTTGTGGGGGATTCCGAGTTTTATACGCCGCGTGTTGTTGCAAGCCATCGAAACTGGAGCGGACTTCAGAAGCGTTCGGATGTGCGCTATCACCGGTGAAGCCTCGTCGCCTTCAATGCGTGATGAAATTCGACGTTGCTTGCGCTCGTTGGGCGCTCAGGGCACGATTGTTTTCGATCGGTACGGCTCAACCGAAATGGGCGCATTCGCACAGTGCCACGAAGAAGGAGATTGGCACAATCCAGCGCCAGAAATTCAATTTCACGAGGTCGTTGATCCCGACACCGGAAGGCGTCTTCCCGATGGCGAGCGCGGCGCTCTGGCAGTGACTCATTTAGACCGAAGGGGCACAGTCCTGATTCGCTTTCTTGTTGGCGATGTAGTGTCGATAGATCGCACCCCCTGTCCCCATTGCGGACGCCATGGAGAACGCATCATTGGCCCTGTCGTGCGCACCAAGGATTTGGTAAAAGTCAAAGGTATGCTGATTAACCCTGCAGTGCTGTTGGATGCCTTGCAAGGCCTTGCAGACGTTGACGAGGTTCAGGTGGTCGTGCAACGCGTCGATGTCAATGATCCGTTTTCGATGGACGAATTACTGGTACGAATGGCAACTCAGTCGCTTGCCAAAGACCAATTGGCCAACGATATTGCAGATCGCGTGCAGCAGGCGGTGCGTGTCAAACCGAGAGTCGAGTTTACAAATGTGATCGACATTTATGACCCAGCTAGCCAGACTAAGGCTCGACGATTTGTAGACAAGCGCTGATCTGGCTTGATATTGCAATCTACTTATACTGCACGAAGCATCATGTTTTCAAGCTTTAACAAAGGAGCCACAATTGGACCTTCATCTTGCCGGAAAAACCGTTGTCATCACCGGCGGCTCTAAGGGAATCGGCGCCGCTTGCGCTAAATCATTTGCCGCTGAAGGCTGCAACTTGATTTTAGTCGCGCGCAATCAGGCGCTACTGACTTCGGTTCAAAATCAAATTCTTGATACCCACCGGGTGAAGGTAGAGACACATTCTCTCGATCTGCGAGATCAAACAGACTTCACTCAAGCAGCAAAATTGTGTGCCACAGTGGATATCTTGGTTAATAATGCGGGCGACATTCCCTCGGGTACTCTGAAGACGCTTGACGAAGCACAATGGCGTAATGCGTGGGAGCTGAAATTGTTTGGCTATATCAATCTTTCGCGCGAAGCTTATGCTTTTATGACGGAACGTCAGAGCGGCGTAATTATCAACGTCATAGGCATGGCGGCAGAACGAGCATCCTACGACTACATCTGCGGATCAACCGCTAATGCTGCTCTAGCAGCCTTCACCAAGGGGCTTGGCCTTGGCTCAACAAAGTTTGGTGTTCGCGTGATGGGTGTCCACCCTCCGTCAACCCGTACTGAGCGCATCGACAAATTACTTCAATCGACAGCACAGCAGCGCTACGGCGACCCGACCCGCACTGCTGATTTGATTAAAGACGGTGTTTTTCTGCCTGCGATCGAGCCACAGCAGGTGGCAGATGCCGTGACTTATCTCGCTTCACCTAGGGCAAGTCAGCTGTCAGGGATTGTGGTCAATCTCGGATAAGAGCAAGTACCTCAGAAAATTAAGTAGGCCGTATCAGCCATGTCTATCAGTCCTGCAAGTTCGAAAAGCGTACTGTTTCGCCAAATCAGCAGGGCGTTTCTTGGCGCGGGGTGGGCTATATGATGGGTCTGAATTTCATATTCTTCATCTGTTCAATTTTATGAAAATACAAGCCATCACACCTTTACAGTTCCCTTGGTTTGACTATGCGCGTTACTCCTTTTCTTTGGGACTGAAGACTGATCACGGGGCATATTTGTCCGGCCATACTGCGTCTGAGTATGACCCTGTCGGCAAAAAAATTGTGGTGCGCGGCAGCATGACAGATCAAGTTCGCACGGCCTATGCCAAGATCGGTGCGATCTTAGATGCTGCCGGCATGGACTTTCACGATGTGGTTCGAGTTGTTGAATATGTTCGACCCGAAGGAATTGAACGGTATGCTGAAGCCGCTGCAGTGCGCGCAGAAGTTTTTGGCAGGCACCACCCTACAGTCCACACCGTGCCGGTCACAAGTCTGCTTCGACCAGAAGCTTTCATTGAAATCGAAATCACCACTGGCCCTGTGGGCTTGGCCACGGATGTTGGCTCTGTTTCATCGCCCGCGCGTGATTCTGCGGGCATGGTCTATCTTCCCACGGTACAGCCCGTTGATGAGCAAGGTCAGATAGTAGGTGCGGGAGATATCGTAGCGCAAACGGCCTATATTTTTGAAAAGACCGGAAAAATGCTGACTGCACTAGGGCTGGGTTTTGGCAATATTGTTAAAACTGTTGAGTACCTAACTGCGGCTGGCCTAGCGAATTACAAAAGGACGGGTAATATCCGAAGGCAGCACTTGGGACCTATTTACCCCTGCGCTGCCGGCTTCATCATGCCGCGCTTGGTGCATCCTGAGGCTTTAATTCAGTATGACTTTCTTGTTTCGCGTGATGCAATCGAGTTCATCGATCCGGGTTGGACGCGCTATCAAAATCTAACTTACAGTCCAGCAGTCAAGGCCGGTAAGTTGCTTTTTATGTCGGGGCAGGGTTCGCTCGATCCCATCACCGGGCAAGTCATGCACGAACACGATGTGGTCGCCCAAGCAGAATACATCTATCGCAACATCATCACAGTGCTGGAGGCTGCGGGTGCAGGCCCACAAAATTTGGTCAAAACGATTGAGTACGTGACTCCCAGTGCGCTTGAACAATACCGCAATGTGGCTCAAGTGCGTTCTGCCTTGTTGTACACGCCTTATCCCGCATCAACTGGATTGATCTGCGAGGCCTTACTTCGCCCCGAGATGAAAATTGAGGTTGATCCCTTTGCCATTTTAAGTTAAGTGATCACCTTGCTTACTCCTCAATTAAAAGCATTCATCGGTCAGAAGGTGCATTACCCGGCACGAGAGCCGTTGGGTCAAGCATCGATTCGCTACTTTGCCTTGGCGACGCACGATGACAACCCTCTTTACTTGGACCATTCCTATGCGCAGGCTGCAGGACATGCGGGCGTGATTGCACCTCCCACATTGGTGTGTGAAACCTGTCAATATGCCCATCGCAAACCCAGTCTTGAAGGCTACATTGGGCACGAGTGGCATTTACCAGTGCTTGGGTGCCGCATGATCAGAGCCGGTAACGACTACACGTTCGTCCGGTCTGTTCTCGCCACTGATAGCATCTCAGTGACATGGACTCTGGAAAGCATGGAAGAAAAACTATCATCCCGTGGCGGTACTCAGTTATTTGTCATTTCGGTTGCCACTTATGCGGATGCGCAAGGCGCTACTGTGGCCACCAACCGAGAAACTCTGGTCTTTCAACCCATGGCGCAGCATGCTCAAACCCAGCCTTGATCCCCGTCAACTCAGCGTTGGACAAGCGCTGCCAGAGCGCGGCCACACCTTCACTGAAGTCGACCTGATGGCCTATGGAGCGGCTACATGGGACTGGCACCGTATGCACTTCGACAAAGACCACGCAAAATCTATGCAATTGCCTGGCGTGGTGATCGATGGTCAGGTCTTTGGTGCCGTATTTGCACGAGAATCTATGCAGTGGGCCGGTCCTAAAGCCTTCATTCAAAGCATGAGTTTGAAGATGAAGTCGATGGCTTTTGCCGGAGACCATTTGGTAGTCAAAGGAACCATTGACGCCATCGACCATCTTGATGATGTCTGCATATTTCGTATCAATCAGCAACTATGGTGTGGAGATCGGTTGGTAGCTCAAGCCAGCAGCAATGTCCGAATTAATTTAAATTGAGTTTTATGCAGGTCTATCTTGAATACGGTCAGTGACAACCGAAACTTAAAAATATGAACACTAGTATCCAGGCCTGTATCGCCGGTATATATGAACATCCCTTGCGGGTCGCACCTGATCATTCTGTGGCACGTTTACATGCGGATGTAGCTCACGGCGCTCTGCGCGATGCGGGTCTCACAGCCAACGATGTAGATGCTTATTTTTGCGCCGGAGACGCTCCTGGGTTGGGCCCCACATCGATGATTGATTACTTGGGTCTACAGCGGATCCAGATGGTGCAAACCACTGAGTTAGGAGGGGCCTCATATCTCTCCCACGTGGGAGAAGCTGCTGCTGCGATTGCTGCAGGGCGCTGCAAAATTGCCTTGATCACCTTGGCTGGGCGACCTAAGTCCGAGGGCTCCAGCGGAACTAAACCACGGAACTATGGCGACACTGCTCCGGACGCTGAGTTCGAGCGCCATTATTTGCCCACGCCACTCAACAGCTATGCCCTGTGCGCGATGCGCCACATGCACGAATTTGGAACCACATCTGAGCAATTGGCATGGATCAAGGTGGCGATGTCTCATCATGCCCAACACAACCCGCACGCATTGTTACGCAAAGTAATGACTGTGCAAGATGTCCTGGACTCGCCGCGCGTAGCCGACCCTCTGCGTCGTGCAGATTGTTGCGTGGTCACAGATGGTGGCGGTGCCATCGTGGTGGTCCATCCCGAGATAGCCAAAACTCTGCGTCAACCAATGGTGCAAGTGGTGGGCATGTCTGCATCGGTAAAGGGTCAGTCGGGAGGACGGGTGGATTTGACCCACTCTGCGACGGCTTGGACTGCGCCCCGTGCCTTTGAGCAAGCAGGCATTACGCCAAGCGATATCAGATATGCTTCGATTTACGATAGCTTCACCATCACAGCACTGATACAACTCGAAGACCTAGGATTTTGCGTAAAAGGACAAGGCGGGCGCTTTGTGGCCGATGGTCAATTGATCGCTGGAGAAGGCCGACTGGCTGTTAACACCGATGGCGGTGGCCTTTGCAACAACCATCCTGCAAATCGCGGTGGCATGACCAAGATAATTGAGGCTGTGCGGCAACTGCGCGGGCAGGCGCATCCCAATGTGCAAGTGCCCAATCTGGAGTTCGCTTTGGCGAATGGCATTGGTGGGTTTTTGGGTTCACGCCATGCGGCGGCCACTTTGATCATGAAAAGAGTTTGATATGAACACAACCGAAGCTACGTTTGTCTTTCAAGATCCTTTGATAAATTCAGAGAGCCAGACCTATTGGGCGCAGGCTCAGCAAGGTAAGCTAATGCTCAAACACTGCATAGACTGCGACACATCTCACTACTACCCCAGATCCTACTGCCCCCACTGCGGTAGCGACAAAACCGAGTGGCGTACCGCGCAGGGTCAGGGTGAAGTCTATTCATTCACGCGAATGGTTCGCGGTGTCGAGACGCCATATCTGATGGCCTACGTGCTGCTCGATGAGGGAGTGAGTGTATTGACCCACTTGCAGTCCCCAAACTGGAATGAAGTGCACATTGGTATGCGCGTCAAGGTTAATTTTTCTGCCAGCACGTCTGGGCAAAACGTACCCTTTTTTGTTCCTGCATGAAAACTGGACTCCCCACGCAACTGTAGACAAACTCAAGCTTCAATTTGAGTTACGTAAAAACCCAATAGACCGAAATTTGAATTTGGCCAAACAGATGGTGGAAGCGTGTTTTGCCAGTGAAGATTACAAGGAAGGTCGCAAAGCATTTGCAGAGGAACGAACGCCTGGATTTAAGTGGCATTGACGCAAAAGGAGAATGCAGCGATGGTTCGGTTCTGATCCTATGCGAGTTGCTTGTCGACTCTTGCTTGTGAAATAACAGTTCATGTTGGATGGATTGAAAGAGTCATTTCAATCCATCCATGGCTATTTATTTTGGACCTAAATGTGCAGACTCGTCTTCGATGTGGTTTCTTAAAATGCCAATTTCTTGAATTTCAACTTCTGCAATATCGCCAGGTTTCATGAAGATCGGCGGTGTTCTTGCAAAGCCTACGCCACCCATGGTGCCTGTGGCGATGATATCGCCGGGTTCTAGGGGCATCCATTCGGTGATGTATTCAATGGTTGCTTCAATCGAGTGAATCATGTCCGATGTGTTTGCCTTTTGCATCACTTTGCCATTCAATCGCATTTCAATGTTCAGATTCATTGGATTAGAAATTTCATCTGCAGTGACCATCCAAGGACCGCTAGAGCCTGTTTTTTCAAAATTTTTGCCAGGGTTAATTTGACTGGAGTGACGTTGGTAATCACGGATACACGCTTCGTTGAAACATGAGTAACCAAAAATATAGTCAAACACTTTGCTCTTAGGCACATAGCGACCAGTGGATTTTCCAATGACCACCAGCAACTCTGCTTCCCAATCTAGCATGTGCGATACACGTGGGCGCAAAATGGGTTTTTTGTGGGCAGTTAAAGATGCTGGCCAACGTGCAAATATCATGGCGCGGTCTGGAGCCTTTCGGTTGCCAACGGCATTATTAGCTTCGGTCACGTGATCGTGGTAATTGAGACCAACGCACAAAATTTTTCCAGGGTTGGGGACAACAGGCAATAGATCTAAGCTGTCGTAGTCGTAGTCGCCTTTTGATTCTGCAACGATCGATTGCGCCACTTGCTTGCCGTTATGCGCAATAAAACTGACGATGTCAGGAAACTGACTACCCAGTCGTGCGCTCAGATCGATGACTTTGCCATTTTTGACCGCACCATAATGAATTTGTCCACCGTGTGTAAAAGATACCAGTTTCATTTCAACTCCTGTTTTATGTTGATGATCATTTGTTCAAAAATTTATTTGATAGTTGCGCTTACTTTCTCTAGCTTGGATTGCATGGATTGTTGCCAATCTTTTTGCTGCTTAAAGGACGGATTTTGCTCAACCATGTTTTTGGTGAAGGCATAAATCTCTTCATCGCTCAGTGATAAGTCAAATGGTTTGCCATGGGGTTGTGACACATACCAAGGTGTATCCATGTAGATTTCTAAACCATTGCCTTCCGGGTCTTGGCTGTAAATGGACCAAGCGTTACCGTGCGTGATGAGTTGAATAGAGGCAACACCCGCCGACTTGAGTCGTTTTTCAATTCGTCGCAGGTCATTGAGCGTGTCAACAAAAAATGACATTTGAAAAACAACGCTTGGACCACTTGCTGGATCCTTGCCGGCAAGAAGAACCAATTGATGGTGTGCGTCATCACTGCCACTTAAAAAAACAATTCTTTTGTTGTCTAAGCGTTCGACTTGACCATGATCGGTCACGATCAAATCAAAAACGGATGTGTAAAACTTGACCATGTTGTCGATGTAGTCAACATGTAGACCTATGTGTTTGAGTTGTGGGATTTTGGACATGTCAATCTACTTTCATTTTGACGGCCTTGGCAATAGCCGAGTATTTGTTGATGTCATTTCTTACTTTTTCTGTGAAGTCATTGGCGTTCATGGGCATGGCTTCGCAGCCCATTTTGCTTAAATTTGCTTGCAACGACATTGAGCGCGATAACTCGACGATGACATCATTGTATGCATCCAAGATGTGTTTGGGTGTCCCAGAAGAGGCGGCAATGCCATACCAGAAGCTCTCATTGAAATCGGGCATTCCGCTTTCAGCAAGGGTGGGTATGTTGGGTATTTGACTCATTCGATTGGTGGTTGTAACACCCAAAGACTTTAATTTTCCACTTTGCACTTGCGACAGAATAATGGCTGGCGTTCCAACATAAATGATGGAATCTTGCCCGCTTAAAACATGTTGTACGGCTGGACCTTCACCTTTGAAAGGAATGTGCGTCATATTCACGCCGGCCTTGCGATTGATCAACTCGATCATCATGTGTGAAAAAGAACCATTGCCGCTTGATGCGCCAAACACACTGCCGGAATTTGCTTTAAGCGATGCGATGAGTTCGTTCAAATTGTTGGCAGGCACTTTAGAGCTGGCAATCATCACCAGTGGCACTGCACAAATTGAACCAAGCGGTTTTAAATCTTTGAGAGAGTCATAAGAAATTTTTTCATAAACAGCTGGGTTGATGGCCATCAATGAGGTGAACACCAGCAATAAATGATGCCCATCTGCTGGCGAGCGAATGAGAAAATCTGCACCGACGCCACCATTGGTGCCGGGTCGGTTGTCCACAACGACGGGTTGACCTATTTTTTCAGATAGAGCTTGAGCAATGGTTCTACCTATGGCATCTGCACCTCCACCTGCAACTTGAGGAATGATGAATCGAATAGGTTTATTGGGTACCCAGGATGGATTACTTTGTGCATATGCCATATTGGCGAGCATGCATAAAAATAGGAATGCAGTTTTTATCATTGATATCTCGTTTTATAGTAGTTGAAATGGCGATCGAGCATGCATTATCATGTTCACAGAGTTATGCTACACCAATCCACACGGTCCTGCGCATTGGGGGGCACCCTGTATCGGGAGCCTGCATAAACAAGCAAAGTTAAAGTGCAAAGTTGATGCATCCAGTCAATGCGGATTAAGAATGAATTGCTCAATCACTGTCATCAAATAAACCGGTGTTTCTACCATCGGGTAATGCCCGCAATTGGGTAATACTTCCAATTTTGCATGAGGGTATAAACTGGGAAACACGGCTCTGACCATTTCTTCTGAAACGCCTTGATAGGCTGCAATGAGTGAAATGGGAGTGACAATATCTAGGGGCTGGTAAAAAGCTTGCTTTTGCAACTTTGACAGTATGACCAGCGGGCCTGTGGTTGGCGCACCCAATGTGTAACCATCTTTTGCTGCACGACCTAACTCTTGTATGGCGACTGTACTTCCACCACCCAAGCGATTCTCAGCAATGAAGCTTTGTCCATGCCGTTGATTCAGAGCTTGGGCCACAATCCGAGTGGCCAGATCTGCAGGTCCACTAGGGGCTAAACCTCAGAAACTGAATAGCCTCGTTCAGTGATTTGACGAACTGCTTCGTCTTTAAATTCAGGGGTAAAACGTGGTGGTGAGATGTTTTGCTCCTATGAAGAAATCATAGGCTCAAGCTGTCTACTGCACCTTGGGAAGTCCAGTTCTAAATAATCAGTTGAAAGTTGAATACGTTTTCTTCAATATCTTTCTTTTTATTGATTCGTGATTCCCGCCTTGTTAACCACCTCAATGTATTTAATCATTTCTTGCGTCAACCGTGTTTCAAGTTCTTCGGGAGTAGTGGGTTGAACATCAAAACCCATTTTGTTGTATCGATCTTTCACTGCAGGCATGTTGAGCACTTGTCGAATGGCGCTGTTGAGAGTTTGCACCACAGCGCGTGGTGTTCCAGCGGGCGCCAAAATAGAGCCCCAATTGGCAACTTGGTATCCCTCTAAACCTTCTTCCGCCATTGTTGGCACATCGGGGAGCAAGGCTGATCTTGTGATGGTGGTAACCGCTAAAGGCTTTAACTTACCAGCGCGGTAAAGTGGCAATGCTGACATGTCTGCGATCAAGTAATCGACATGTCCACCGATGACAGCAGTCATTGCTGGCGCAGAACCTTTGGTGGGCACATGGGTCACATCGATATCGACTTTGCTACGAAACAATTCACCAGCCAAATGCGGGCTTCCACCAGTACCAGATGTGGCGTAATTGAGTTTTCCTGGATTGGCTTTTGCTAATGCGATTAACTCCTTAACGTTGGAAACTTTCATCTGTGGGGGTACCGTGAGAATCAATGGTGAAATTGAAACCATTGAAATAGGCGCAAAGCTTTTAACTGCGTGATAAGGCAAATCTTTGTACAAGGCAGGTGCAATGGTGTGTGAAGTACTGGCAAAGTACAGGGTATAACCATCAGCAGGCGCTTTGGCAACAAAGGCTGCACCAATGGTGGCACCAGCACCTGGTTTGTTTTCAATGATGACTGGTTGCCCCCATAACTCATTCAAAGCATTGGCAAGCACACGCGCTTGCTGTTCAGCCGAACCGCCTGGTGGGAAGGGGACAATGATTTTGACAGCTCTATTGGGGTAGTCTTGTGCAAATGCCACGCCAGTCATCCACACAAAGAAACTAATTTGAATACCAATGAACCCTTTTAACCAACATGTGGATTTTCTTGTCATGTGTATGCTCCATCTATTAACTTTAACAACATTTACGCCAGAAAAAACCTTTACCTTGTGTGAATAATTTTTCATCTGCCGCACTCAATTTTTCTTCATTTTCCTGAGGAAGGTCATCGTATGGCACCTCCACTTGCTTCATCTGTTGTCTCTGCATTTGACTTGCTTGGAAATCAACTTGCCCATCAGCGAAGAAAACTACACCATAACAGTTTTCAACCCGTTCACGCGATACATAGCCTTCTTGGTAATCAAACACCACTTTTTCAATGGGTCGCTCCAATGGGCTACCGTAGCCACCGCCTCCTCCCGAGCGCAGAATGTAGGTGTCCCCCGATTTTAACAATCGCCCCAAAACCTTGCCGCTGGGAAATTTCAATTCGGGCTGATCGTCAATTTGAATCGATACTTGGTTACCCGCCCCTGGGTGTCCGCCAAACAAGCCCCAAGGTCTGCAATGAACACGCTCTACTTGCGCATTGAAGTTAAATTCACTGATGGCTCTGACTGCTTTTTCTGTGCCCAAACCACCTTGCCATGTACCTGCGCCACCAGAATCTTCACGCAAACTATAGCGATCAACCAACATGGGATATTTGGCTTCTAATTGCTCTACAGGGCTGTTGTGTGTATCGCCATCGTTTATGCAAATAGTGGCGCTTTGACCATCTAAACCTCTCTTAGCACCCCATCCACCACCAACGAGTCCACCAGAGACCAACCAAATTCGGCCATCGGCGGGCATACTTCCATTGATAGCGGCTGAAAGCAAATCGGCATGATGGCCTGCAGTGACTCGATCAGGCACTGCATCAGCCAAAGCTTTAAAGATGGTGTCCACAATGGTCATTGGAAACGTCATCCACCAACGCATAGGCGCCGGGCGCAAAGCGCTCACCACACGCCCAGGCGGCAAAATAATAGTGAGTGGACGAAAACTGCCATCGTTGATGGGCTTTTCATGCGGCGTCGTCAAACATTTGAAAGCTACCTGACAACAAGCCATACCTGCGGCATAACCAGAGTTGTAAAAGCCTTTAACCTGCTTGGCCACATCGGTCAGGTCAATCGTCATTTCATCGTCTTCAACGGTGACCTTCACACGTATGCGAATGCGCTGATTGACATCAACACCATCATCATCCATGAACGATTCAGCTTCATAGACACCATCGGGAATTGATCGCACCTGTGAACGCGCCACTGCCTCAGTGTGGTCCATGATCGTGGCGATGCCATCTAGCACCGTTGGCAAATCAAATCTATTCACCAGTTGCACAAAACGTCTTGCACCAATGCGCGCTGCGGCGACTTGCGCATTCAAATCACCAATGGCTCTCTCGGGTATGCGCACATTCATTCGAATGACGTCAAGAATATCGCGATTAGGCACTCCTTGACGCCAAATTTTCACGATGGGCATTTGAAGCCCCTCAGACCAAATGTCCTTGGTCATGCCGTCGAGCGCGCCACCTATATCAGCCCAGTGCGCCATACAAGCAGAGAACCCAACCAATTTCTTTTCATAAAAAATAGGAATCACAAACGTCATGTGATTGAGGTGACTACCGGTGAGATACGCATCGTTGGTGACCAACACATCACCTTCTTCAATACTCTCCTCGGCAAAATGCGATTTCATTTTTTTCACAGTTTCACTCATACCACGAATGAACATGGGTAAACCAATACCTATAGAAACGGTATCCCCATTGGTATCAAAAAGACCAACCGTGAAATCTTGCGCCTCATAAATGATCATGCTGTAGGCGGTGCGCAGCAAATTGGATTTCATCTCTTCGGTGATGGCTACCAATCCGTTACGAATAATTTCGGTTGTCACTGGATCGGTGACACGATGTGTAGGTGTGGTCGTTTTTACGTTGATTGACATGACTTCAATTCCTATTGACGCGAATGATCAGGTCACCAAAATCACTGACTTGGAGTTGATCGCCAGGAAAAACAACGGTGGTTGATGCATATTCTTCAACCAATGCAGGACCTACAAAGGCGTCGCCTGCGAGCAATTGATCTCTGCCATACACCGGCGTATCGATAAAACCGTCCTTTAGGTAAAACATCACTGGCCGTCTATCAATTGCATGCACTTCTCGCCCTTTTCCTTTGTCCAATTGGCGTGGTACAGGACGCGCCATCAGACCCACCACAGAGCTGTGCAAACTCACCAGTTCCGCAGGTTCTTTGGTTGCATCAAAGCCATAGCGTTTCAAATGCTCTTGGTCAAAATGACGTTTGATGCCATCCAGATCTCTATTTTTAAACAATGCCATTGGCAGTTCTACTGTTACAGCGTGCTCTTGTCCAACGTAGCGCATGTCTGCCGCACGCGCCATTTGGATGTGCTCGGCATGGGTGACTTCGTTTGCAATGCTCTCTCGCCCATCTTGTTCCATACTTTGATAGAGGCTTTCCATTTCATCAAAGTCAGCTTTGAGCAATGGTTTGAACCACGTGCGAACAGCATCACGTCGCAAATCCGTGACCATCATGCCAGTGGCAGAAAAGTGACCGGGTGAAGGCGGGATGATGATAGTAGGC
>Ga0209550_10000282_pt1 | contig 45445 bp, 38 predicted proteins | sample LauGreSuBDMM15SN_2_FD_187567 | JGI IMG/M metagenome (GOLD analysis project Ga0209550, IMG submission 187567) | Freshwater lake microbial communities from Lake Michigan, USA - Su13.BD.MM15.SN (SPAdes) (version 5) | ecosystem: Environmental > Aquatic > Freshwater > Lake | place: Lake Michigan...
ATCAGTCAAGACATGCAATTCATAACCAAGCAAATTGGCATGTTCAGCTACTCTGGTTTGAGTAAAGAGCAAATGATTCAATTGCGCACAGAGTTTGGGGTTTACGGTACAGACTCAGGAAGAATGTGTGTGGCGGCTCTCAACCTGCACAACTTGCCTTATGTCTGTCAAGCCATTGCCAGCGTGTTGAAAAACTGATGCGTGCGCTTATTTTTGATGTGTTTGGAACGCTGGTTGACTGGCGAAGCTCCATCGCCCAGCAAGCACAAGCGGCTTTATCTCCTTTGGGCCTTGATACCGATTGGCCTGCTTTTGCAGACGCTTGGCGTGACGAATACCAACCGGCAATGCAAAGGGTGCGTTCAGGACAACGCCCGTTTTGCAAGCTCGATGTTCTGCACCGCGACAACTTAGACATCGTGCTGTCGAGGTTGGGATGGGAGTCGGTTGATGAGGCGACACGCTCTCATTTAACTTTGGCTTGGCATCAGTTAGACGCATGGCCAGAGGTCAACCAAGCACTTTTGCGGCTAAGAAAAAAATATCTTCTGGCGCCCTGCTCTAACGGCCATATTGCTTTGATGGTGAATCTGGCGCGGCACAACAACTGGCACTGGGATGCCATCACGGGCGCCGAAATTGCCAAAGATTACAAGCCGCAAGCGGTGGTTTACCAAAGCTCCGCAGAAGCACTTGGCTGTGGTTGGGCAGAAACAACCATGGTGGCCGCCCATTCAAGCGATTTGGCAGCCGCTAAAGAAGCTGGACTGCAAACGGCATTTATTGCTCGCCCCAATGAATATGGCGTTGGCTTGGGTGAGTCGAAAGCGTCAACGCCGGTAGACCTTGAAGCCTCAGACCTTCACCATCTGGCAGACCTCTTGGAATGTTAAGCAACTGCTGTTATATTGCAGTGCAACAAATCTTGAAAAGGCTGGCCTGACATGCTTTACCAACTCTATGAAGCCCAACGGTCACTGATGGAACCCTTTGCAGATTTTGCATTGGCCTCATCAAAAATGCTGGGCAACCCAGTGTCTCCCTTGGCCCAAAACCCACTGGTTCAACGCTTATCGGCCTCTTACGACCTGATGTACCGACTGGGCAAAGATTACCTTAAACCTCAATTTGGCATTGCATCGATCGACATTGATGGCTCGCAAGTTGCCGTTCGCGAAATGGTTGAAGTCGATAGGCCTTTTTGTGAATTAAGGCACTTCAAAACTTTTTGCGATAACGCAGCAACACTTGAAGCGCTAGAAAAATTGCCCGCAGTTCTGGTTGTTGCCCCCTTGTCTGGGCACTACGCCACCTTGCTGCGTGACACCGTCAAAACCATGCTTCAAGGCCACAAGGTCTACATCACTGATTGGAAAAATGCCCGTTTGGTTCCTCTGTCTGAGGGGGAATTCCATCTTGATGATTACGTCAACTACATCCAAAACTTTATTCGACACATTCAAAAGACGCATGGACACTGTCATGTCATGAGTGTTTGTCAGCCAACCGTTCCGGTTTTGGCTGCCGTCTCTTTGATGGCCAGCAGAGGAGAACCCTTGCCCCTGACCATGACCATGATGGGCGGCCCTATTGATGCCACCAAATCGCCTACAGCGGTCAATAACTTGGCCATGAACAAAAGCTTCAGCTGGTTTGAAAATAATGTGATCTACCGAGTACCTGCCAACTTTCCAGGCGCGGGAAGGCGGGTATACCCAGGATTTCTGCAGCACACGGGTTTTGTGGCTATGAACCCAGATCGGCATTTGAAAAGTCACTACGATTATTTCAAAGACCTTATCAAAGGGGATAATTCCCACGCAGATTCGCATCGTCAGTTTTATGATGAGTACAACGCGGTTTTGGATATGGATGCCGATTACTATTTAGAGACCATTGCCACTGTTTTTCAAGACTTTAAATTGGTCAAAGGTACGTGGGATGTGTTGTCGGAAAGTGGAGAAATCGAAAGAGTTCGACCCCAAGACATCAGCCAGTGTGCTTTGCTAACGGTTGAAGGTGAACTCGATGACATTTCAGGCTCAGGCCAAACCAAGGCGGCCTTGAAACTGTGCTCTGGAGTTTCCAATGCAGACAAATCGCACTATGAAGTCAAAGGTGCAGGTCATTACGGTATTTTCAGTGGCAAAAGATGGCGCGAAATGGTCTACCCGCAGGTCAGTGATTTCATTCTCTCTCACCATGTTTCGCCCAAGTCCAAACGTCGGGTGACTTCCACTGCCAAGTGAATCTCAGCCATCAAATTCTGGCCCTACTGCCTCAAACCCAATGCACCCGTTGTGGGTTCCCGGATTGTGCAGCCTATGCACAGGCTATAGCCCTTAATGAGGCAGACATTAATCAGTGCCCGCCTGGCGGGCAAGAAGGCATCAAGCGAATTGCAGCCTTAACCGGACGACCTGAAGCCCCATTAAACCCACTGAATGGAGCAGAAGCACCCCGAAGCCTTGCTTGGATTGATGAAGCGTGGTGTATTGGATGCACGCTTTGCATCACAGCGTGCCCCACTGACGCCATCATCGGCAGCAACAAACAAATGCATACGATTATTGAAAATGCATGTACCGGATGCGAACTCTGCTTACCCGTTTGCCCTGTAGATTGCATCCTCTTAGAGAACGTCAGTGAAAACCACACGGGATGGCAAGCTTGGTCACAAGAGCTGGCAGATCAAGCAAGTGAGCGTTACAAACAAAAGCAAATGAGGATGGCGCCGCCCCATCAACCAGACCCAAGAAATGAAATTTCATCCGCAGCCAAACAATCAGCTGTCAAAGCCGCTCTGGCTAAAGCGAAGACGCTGACAAAGCGTTAAATGCTTTGATAACCTCAACCGGTGCCTGCACTAACTCAATCAAGACACCTTCACCACTGTAGGGAAAATCTTCATTTCCTTTGGGGTGAACGAAGCAAATATCAAAGCCTGCAGCACCTTTACGGATTCCGCCAGGTGCAAATCGCAAGCCCTTTGATGTGAGCCAATCGACAGCAGCAGGCAAATCATCTATCCATAAACCGACATGGTTAAGCGGGGTGGTGTGAACAGCCGGTTTTTTGTTGATATCCAAGGGCTGCATAAGATCAACTTCAACTTTAAAGGGGCCATGGCCGATAGCGCAAATATCTTCGTCAACATTTTCTTTTTCAGATAAAAAATGTCCGGTTAACTCAAGCCCAAACAGATCAATCCATAAATGCTTCAACAAAGATTTATCGACAGCGCCAATCGCAATTTGCTGAATACCCAAAACTTTAAACGGACGGCTCACACAAACTCCACAATCACTTGATCAACCGACAAGGAGTCACCTTTAGAGGCTTCGATGGACTTAACCACACCATCCTGAGAGGCAAACAACACATTCTCCATTTTCATGGCTTCAATCACAGCAACCCGCTCTCCAGCCTGAACTTTTTGTCCAAGCGAAACAGCCACTTCCACAAGAAGCCCCGGCATCGGTGACAACACAAAACGAGACATATCAGCGGGAGGCTTGAACGGCATGAGACGATAAAGATCAGCCATGCGAGGGGAAATGACCAAGGCCTCAATTCGCAGACCATGGTGTTGAATTTGTAAAACCAAAGGATTTTTTAAAGAACCTCTTTCTACTTGGGCAACAAAATATTGTCCATTGACAGTACCTTCGATGGCTATGTCGTTTAAGCGAGAGTGGCTTTCAATGGCATAGTTTTTATCATTCACTTTGATAACCGCTGTGCTTCTTCCACCAACGTCATCGACCTCGACTTGGGTATATCCATGATGTCCCTGCGCGTCTAAAGAAATGACGGTGTAAGTCTGGCCCACTTTAACGTCGTAGCCAGGCAATTGCCCACTCAATGATGCGGCACGCTCTCGAGATTTACGTCTGACAAAAGCAGCCAGCGCTATCAAAAAATCAGCATCCGAATGGGAAACATCATCGGTACCAAAACCCTTGCCAAAATGTTCAGCAATAAAGCCCGTATTGAACTGACCCGCAACAAAGTCTGGGTGTGCAAGCAATGCAGACTGAAAAGGAATGTTGGAATTGATGCCGCGAATAACAAATGCATTAAGTGCATCGCGCATTTTTGCAATCGCATCATTTCGATCTCGCCCGTGAACAATTAACTTGGCAATCATCGAGTCGTAGTGCATGGGAATTTCCCCACCCTCTTGCACACCGGTATCAACGCGCACACCGTATAAATGGTCTGTATCAGCTTGAAACATGCTAACGGGAGGCGCTTGAAAACGTGTCAGACGACCGGTAGACGGTAGGAAGTTTCGAAAGGGGTCTTCGGCATTGATACGACATTCAATAGCCCAACCGTCTCGCCGAATATCACTTTGAGTGAATGGCAATTTTTCGCCAGCAGCAACACGAATCATCCACTCAACCAAATCTATACCTGTGATGCATTCAGTGACTGGGTGCTCAACCTGCAATCGGGTATTCATTTCTAGAAAATAGAAACTTTGATCCTTACCAACCACAAATTCAACCGTACCTGCGCTCTGGTATTTCACAGCTTTGGCAAGGGCCACAGCCTGCTTGCCCATGGCTTGGCGTGTCTCATCACTGATAAAAGGGGAAGGTGCTTCTTCAATCACTTTTTGGTGACGCCGTTGAATTGAACATTCACGCTCATTGAGGAAAAGCACATTTCCGTGCGCGTCGCCTAGCAATTGAATTTCAATATGCCTAGGTTCTTCAACAAATTTTTCAATGAATACACGATCATCGCCAAAGCTGTTTCGCGCCTCGTTGCGACAAGATGCAAAGCCTTCACTGGCCTCCTTGTCACTGTAGGCGACACGCAAGCCCTTGCCACCGCCTCCTGCGCTGGCCTTGATCATGACGGGGTATCCAATGCTGTTGGCAATCTCCACAGCTTTGTCTGCACTTTCAATGGCCTCATTCACGCCGGGGATGGTGTTGACATTGGCTAAGGCAGCTAACTTTTTAGAAGCAATTTTGTCGCCCATAGAAGCAATGGCTTCGTGCTTAGGACCAATAAAAACAATACCGTTTTCTTCGCAAACTCTTGCAAAATCTTCGTTTTCACTTAAAAAACCGTAGCCTGGATGAATGGCTTGAGCGCCAAATTGCTTGGCGGCGGAAATAATGACATCCCCCAACAAGTAGCTGTCGCGGCTTGCTGCAGGGCCAATACGAACAGCCTCATCAGCCAAAGCAACATGACGAGCATTTTTATCTGCGTCGGAATAAACGGCAACCGTTGCTATACCCATTCGCTTGGCAGTTGCAATCACGCGGCAAGCAATTTCGCCTCGGTTGGCAATCAAAATCTTGGTAAACATGGACTTGTCCTGACTCATCAAAGAGGAATGTTGCCGTGCTTGCGCCACGGATTTTCTATTTTTTTATCTTTCAACATCACCAAAGAACGACAAACACGCTTGCGCGTTTCGCTAGGAAGAATGACATCATCTATAAAGCCACGGGCCCCAGCCACAAAAGGATTGGCAAACCGCGCCTTGTATTCCGCCTCCTTTGCTGCCAGCTTTTCAGGGTTGCCTTTGTCTTCGCGAAAGATAATTTCCACGGCTCCTTTTGCCCCCATGACAGCAATTTCCGCATGCGGCCATGCAAAATTAACATCACCGCGCAAATGTTTGGAGGACATCACGTCATAAGCGCCGCCATAGGCTTTACGCGTGATGACGGTAATTTTGGGCACAGTGCATTCTGCATAGGCATACAAAAGTTTTGCACCGTGCTTGATGATTCCACCAAACTCTTGACTGGTGCCAGGCATGAAACCAGGTACATCGACAAAAGTGATGACAGGAATATTGAATGCATCACAAAACCGAACAAACCGTGCGGCTTTGATGCTGCTTTTGATATCCAAACAACCGGCTAAAACCAAAGGCTGGTTCGCAACAATACCCACCGTCTGCCCACCCATTCTTGCAAAACCAATCAGAATATTTTTTGCATAGTCCGGTTGCAATTCAAAAAAATCACCATCATCCACTGTCTTGAGAATGAGCTCCTTCATGTCATAGGGGGTGTTGGGGTTATCTGGCACCAAACTGTCTAGGCTGAGATCGATTCTTTCCGCGGGGTCACCGCTGGGGCGCACAGGTGGTTTTTCTCGATTATTCAAAGGCAAGTAGTTGTACAAACGTCTCAGCATGAGCAGGGCCTCGACGTCATTGTTAAAAGCCATATCGGCCACGCCACTTTTGGTGGTGTGGGTGGTGGCACCCCCTAGCTCTTCAGCACTCACCTCTTCATGGGTCACTGTTTTCACCACTTCAGGCCCCGTCACGAACATGTAAGAACTGTCTTTCACCATAAATATAAAGTCAGTCAAAGCAGGTGAATAAACTGCCCCACCTGCGGAGGGTCCCATGATCATGCTGATTTGTGGAACAACACCACTGGCCATGACATTTCGCTGAAACACTTCCGCATACCCACCTAAAGAGGCTACGCCTTCTTGAATTCTTGCGCCTCCTGAGTCGTTCAATCCGATCACAGGCGCACCCACTTTTAATGCTTGATCCATGATTTTGCAAATTTTTTCAGCATGGGACTCGGACAATGCCCCGCCATAAACCGTGAAATCTTGACTAAAAACAAAAACCAAACGGCCATTGATCATGCCGTAGCCAGTGACAACACCATCACCTGGAATTTTGTTGTTCTCCATGCCGAAATCCACGCAGCGATGTTCAACAAACATATCCCATTCTTCAAAGGTGCCTTCATCTAAAAGAATTTCCAGCCGCTCACGCGCAGTTAATTTGCCTTTGGCGTGCTGGGCTGCAATTCTTTTTTCGCCGCCGCCCAATCGAGCTGCTGCTCTTTTTTCTTCAAGTTGGTGAATGATTTCTAGCATGAATCTACCTTTGGAAAATTAAGAATCAGGTCGCATTGTTAAGACCACAGTGCAAGTATTTGCCGCGCGGCAGTGGATGCCGCCAGACGACCTTCGAGTACATCTTTCTCAAGCACAGGCAACTGCGAAGCAACTTGAGGGTTTTGATTAAAAGCCCTGTTTAAACCATTTGCAATTAACTCCTGCATCCATTTCAAAGCCTGAGTTCTGCGGCGTTTTTGCCATTCACCATTGGCAGACTGAATCGACTTAAAGTTAGAAATTTCATCCCAAAAATCAGCGAGTTTCAAACCAGATAAGGCAGATATGCGAAGCACCTTGGGATGCCAACTTGTTTGAACATCCATCGAATGCGCTTGCCCGCCATTCAAGTTCAGTGCACTGCTGATAAATGCTTGGGCTTGTGCAGCAGCATTTTCATCCAAATCTGATTTATTGATCAAAACCAAATCGGCAATTTCCATCACGCCTTTTTTGATGGCTTGTAAATCGTCCCCGGCATTGGGAAGTTGCATCAATACAAAAATATCGGTCATGCCGGCAACAGTGGTTTCACTTTGACCCACGCCCACAGTCTCAACAATGACTATGTCATAGCCAGCCGCTTCACAAACAAGAATACATTCGCGGGTTTTTTCTGCAACACCACCCAGATTTCCACTGCTGGGACTTGGGCGAATAAATGCAGAAGCATTAACTGACAACATTTCCATTCGAGTTTTGTCTCCTAAGATGGAGCCGCCGGACACGCTTGAAGAAGGGTCTACTGCCAACACAGCAACTTTATGTCCCCGAGCAATTAACCATAAGCCCAAATTTTCAATGAGCGTAGATTTACCCACACCAGGAACGCCGCTCAAACCAATGCGCATCGACTTACCCGTGTGCGGTAACAAGGCTGTGAGCAATTCATCAGCTTGTTTGCGGTGATCATCGCGAGTCGATTCAATCAAAGTAATGGCTTTAGCCATTGCGCGCCTTTGAGATAAGGCGTCCCCATGAAGCAAAGCATCCAATGAAGGTGTGGTGCTACTCATGATGGCTTAAATTTCAGCGAGCGGAGATGAGCGCTTGCTGAATATGGGAAAGTACATCACGCGCACTGACAGGAATAGGCGTTCCGGGGCCATAAATGCCTTTAACACCTGACGCATAGAGAAATTCATAATCTTGCTTAGGGATGACACCACCCACGAAAACAATAATGTCATTGCCACCCTGCTTTTTCAATTCAGCAATGATGGCTGGCACCAAAGTTTTATGACCTGCAGCCAAAGTTGAAATCCCCACCGCATGCACATCGTTTTCAATGGCTTGTCTGGCACACTCTTCGGGCGTTTGGAACAAGGGTCCTATATCCACATCAAAACCCAAGTCTGCAAACGCAGTTGACACCACTTTGGCGCCTCGGTCATGACCATCTTGCCCCAGCTTAGAAATCATTACACGGGGTCTTCTGCCTCGCAGGCTTGCAAAGTTAGCAATATCGGCTTTAAGCTGATTCCAATATTCCATCGTGTCTCCCTCATGCCCACTGTCATAAGCGGCAGCATACACACCACTGACTTTTAGAGTGTCTGCTCTGTGGCGACCAAATATTTTTTCTAGCGAATCGCTGACCTCGCCCACAGTTGCTCGCAAACGAATAGCCTGAATGGACAGATCCAATAAATTACCTTCGCCGGATGCTGCCGCCTGACTCAACCGGTCCAAAGCAAGGCTTACCGCTTTTTGATCTCTCTTTTCTTTTAAAGCATGGAGTCGATCAATTTGACTCAATCTGACTTTAACGTTGTCGATATCACGGACTTCAACAGTGTCTTCATGCGCAAGTTTGTATTTGTTAACGCCCACAATGACATCTTGCCCAGAATCAATACGGGCTTGTTTATCAGCTGCAGCTGCCTCAATTTTCAATTTAGCCCAGCCTGAATCGACGGCTTTGGTCATGCCGCCCATGGCGTTGACTTCTTCAATAATCTTCCAAGCTTCATCCGCCATTTCTTGGGTGATCTTTTCCATCATGTAACTCCCTGCCCAAGGGTCAATCACATTGGCGATATGGGTTTCCTCTTGAATGATCAACTGGGTGTTACGCGCAATACGCGATGAAAACTCTGTTGGCAAAGCAATGGCTTCATCAAAACTATTGGTGTGCAAGCTTTGGGTTCCCCCAAAAACAGCAGCCATTGCTTCGATGGTCGTGCGAACAATATTGTTGTAAGGGTCCTGCTCCGTCAAACTCCAGCCCGAAGTTTGGCAATGGGTACGCAGCATCAAGCTTTTGGCATTTTTAGCACCAAACTCAGTCATGATTCGACACCACAAAAGTCTGGCCGCACGCATTTTGGCAATCTCTAGGTAAAAGTTCATACCTATTGCCCAAAAGAAGGACAAGCGAGGTGCAAATGCATCCACATCCAAACCTTTTGCTTTTGCCGTTCTCACATATTCTTGACCATCGGCCAAGGTCAGTGCAAGCTCTAAGGCCTGGTTGGCACCAGCCTCTTGCATGTGATAACCACTGATGCTGATGGAGTTGAACTTGGGCATGTGCTCGGCTGTGTAAGCAATGATGTCGCCCACAATCCTCATGCTGGGTTCTGGCGGATAAATATAAGTGTTTCTCACCATGAACTCTTTCAGAATATCGTTCTGAATGGTTCCGCTTAATAAATCTTGACTCACGCCCTGCTCTTCTGCCGCAACCACATAGCCGGCAAGCACTGGCAATACAGCACCATTCATGGTCATAGAAACAGAAACTTTATCTAGAGGAATTTGATCAAACAAGATCTTCATATCCTCTACAGAATCTATGGCCACACCCGCTTTACCCACATCGCCCATCACTCTCGGGTGGTCTGAGTCATATCCGCGGTGCGTTGCCAAATCAAATGCAACAGAAACACCTTGACCGCCACTTTTTAATGCTTTTCTGTAAAAAGCATTGGACTCTTGTGCAGTTGAAAACCCAGCGTATTGACGAATTGTCCAAGGCCTAACGGCATACATGGTCGCCTGAGGACCGCGCAAAAAGGGCGCAAAGCCTGGCAATGTATTTGTATAAGGCAGACCCAAAATATCTTCGGCTGTATACAAGGGCTTGACAGTAATTCCATCTGGCGTATTCCAGTTCAAACGAGATAAATTTTCGTCCGAGACCGATTTTTTGGCCATTGTCTCCCATTGCAACAACGAAGTTTCAGGGTAAAAAGATTTAGCTTGGCTCATATTAAAAAATCAACTCTTGACGCAATCTGCAAAATAATGGGTTTTGCCTTGATCGTCTTTAACTTCGACCAAGCCATGAATATCTGTTTCAAAACCAGGGCATTGAAGATTAAATTCCCGTGCAAACTTTAAATAATCAATGATTTTTTTATTGAAAACTTCGCCCGGAATTAAAAGTGGAATACCTGGAGGATAAGGGGTCACCAGACTGGTGGTGATGCGACCTTCTAAGTCGTCTATGGGCACCCGCTGTGTATTTTTATGCGCGATCTGCGCGTACGCATCGCTGGGCTTCATCGCCGGTTTAAGGTCGCTTAAATACATTTCAGTGGTTAGTTTGGCTATATCAAACTTTGAGTACAAAGAATGAATGTGATGACATAAATCTCGCAAACCCATTCTTTCGTATTTAGGGTATTTTTGGCAAAACTCCGGCAATATTCTCCACATCGGATGATTGCGGTCGTAGTCATCTTTAAACTGCTGCAAAGCAGTGAGCAAAGAGTTCCATCGACCTTTGGTAATGCCAATGGTGAACATGATGAAAAAACTATAGAGTCCAGTTTTTTCAACAATCACCCCATGCTCTGCTAAAAATTTAGTCACGATACTGGCTGGAATTCCAGCTTTGTCAAACTTGCCATCTAAATTCAAACCTGGCGTGACGATCGTGGCTTTAATGGGGTCCAGCATATTGAAGCCATCAGCCAGGTCTCCAAAACCATGCCAATTGGGATTTTCATTTTTCTTTTTCCGACCCTTTTTTTCTGCTTTGATAATCCAACTGTCTGAACGACCAATCCCGTCTTCAACCAGTTCTTCAGGCCCCCAAACCTTGAACCACCAATCGTTGCCATATTCGGCATCCACTTTACGCATCGCGCGGCGAAAATCTAAAGCTTCAGCAATGCTCTCCTCTACCAAAGCCGTTCCGCCTGGGGGCTCCATCATGGCCGCAGCAACATCACAACTTGCGATGATGCTGTACTGAGGGCTGGTGCTGGTGTGCATCAAATAGGCTTCATTGAATAAATGGCGATCCAACGAATGATTTTGAGAGTCCTGAACCAATACATGACTCGCTTGACTTATACCAGCGAGTAATTTGTGAACCGACTGGGTGGAATAAACCATAGCCTCTTTGGGTCGAACACGTTTTTTACCCATGGCGTGGTAGGCACCATAAAAAGGGTGAAAAGCTGCATGCGGCAACCAAGCCTCGTCGAAATGCAAGTTGGGAATAAAACCATCAAGCATATTTTTAATGGTTTCAGTGTTGTATAAAACACCGTCGTAAGTGGATTGGGTCAATGTCAAAACTTTAGGGTTGATGTTCTCCGGGTTCAACCCCTTTAGCAATGGATTGGATTTGACTTTGGCCTTGATCGCTTCTGGTTCAAATTCACTTTGCGGAATAGGGCCAATAATGCCAAAGTGATTTCTTGTGGGTTTAAGAAAAACGGGGATTGCACCTGTCATGATGATGGAGTGCAAAACAGATTTGTGGCAATTGCGGTCAACCACCACAATATCGCCAGGTGCTACGGCGTGATGCCAAACAATCTTATTTGAAGTGCTGGTTCCATTGGTCACGAAGAAACAGTGATCCGCATTGAAAATACGCGCGGCATTGCGTTCACTCTCGCCAATCGCACCATCATGGTCAAGCAACTGACCCAGTTCTTCAACTGCGTTGCAGACGTCAGCTCGCAACATATTTTCACCAAAAAACTGGTGGAACATCTGTCCCACAGGGCTTTTGAGAAAAGCCACACCGCCAGAATGCCCTGGGCAATGCCAAGAGTAAGACCCGTCTTCAGCATAATCAAGCAGGGCTTTAAAAAAGGGTGGCTGCACACCTTCCAAGTAACTTTTTGCCTCACGAATGATGTGCCTGGCCACAAACTCGGGCGTGTCTTCAAACATATGTATGAAGCCATGTAATTCACGCAAGATGTCGTTGGGCAGGTGACGCGATGTCTTTGTTTCTCCATAGACGTAAATGGGGACATCGGCATTTTTTCGACGAACTTCATCTATAAAACTTCGCAAATTAACAACCGCAGGATCTAAATCGGGACCGGGTGTGAATTCTTCATCATCAATGGAAAGAATAAAAGCACTGGCTCTGGATTGTTGCTGAGCGAATTGACTGAGGTCACCATAGCTAGTCACGCCCATGACCTCATAGCCCTCACCCTCAAATGCCTGCGCAAGAGCACGAATGCCAAGCCCTGAAGTATTTTCAGAACGGAAGTCTTCGTCAATGATGACGATGGGAAAACGAAATTTCATCAAATGCTCCGAGCATTCCCACACAGAGAGGGGAAAGGAATAGTTTACTCGCCGAGCGCACTGATAGAATGCAAATACAGGAGAGGTGGATGAGCGGTTTAAGTCGCACGCCTGGAAAGCGTGTGAGGGTTAATAGCCCTCCGCGGGTTCGAATCCCGCCCTCTCCGCCAGTCAAACTTAATTATTTTTTAGCTTCATCTGACTTAAACCAGCCTGAAACCGTATCTGCTACTGAGTCATAACCTGACATCAGGGTTGAACAACCAGTGATAAAGAAGCTCAAACAAAAAATGATTGAAACAGATTTGATAGTTTTAGACATGATTTTCCTTTAAGTTTTTTGAAAATTTTAGAACGCGATGATAGTGGATTTGTAAGATCTCACAAACTGCACATTTTGTATTTTAGTATTCAAATAGTCAGTTGAACTTCAAAGCATATCTGGCGATTGAACTGTGACCAAAATGGTTTGATCTCCGTCTAGTCGAGAGCGCGACCGAAGCCACCAGACCGATCCTTTTTTCACTGCACACTCAAGCTTTTGAAAGCCCAACAAAAGAGCAATGGTTTCTCCAAGTATCGGCTGATGACCAACCACAAGTACTGTATTTTTACTGACTGGCCACTGGGCCGCAGTCAAAAGCATATCGGCAGTACCTTGAGGTGTAAGGGATGAACTCAATTTATATTTTCTGCCCAAAGCCATGGCAGTTTGCTCAGTGCGCTTTGCAGGGCTGCATAGGATACGTGTCCCTTCTGGTAACTGACGTTCAAGCCAATTAGCCATGCGAAGTGCTTGCCTCTCTCCTCGTGGAGTCAGACTCCTGCTCAAATCATCTTCGCCAGGAGAGGGCTCATGAGCTTCAGCGTGCCGCCACAGTATCAAGTCCATATCAGTGCACTTTCTGGTACAGCTTCGTCAATTCAATTTGAGCGCTGAGACCGGTGGAATTGTCAGCCAAATGCTGTCTTTGGTAAGAACCGTCAGAGTCAAGTAGCCATGCATCTGCAGTGTCGTACAAATATGCAACCAAGCACTCATCAACAACTCTTTGTCTCAGTTTGGCATCTCTGACAGGCCAAGCAATTTCTATTCGTCGCATCATATTGCGATTCATCCAATCCGCGCTTGATAAATACAAATCTTCCTTTTCGCCCGAGCGAAAATAAAAAACACGTGAATGCTCTAAAAAACGCCCGATGATGGACCGCACACGAATATTGTCAGTAAATCCTTTTTTAAGTGCAGGGAGAATACAAGCACCGCGAATAATCAAATCAATCTGAACCCCGCGTCGACCGGCTCGGACCAAGTCCTCTGCAAGCGATTGATCTGTCAGACTGTTCATTTTCAAAATAATACGCCCGGGTTTTCCACTCACACATGCCTTGCCAACTTGGTCGATAGCTGTGCGCATTTTGGAATGCAAATCAAAAGGTGCAACCCAAAGATGGTGAAGCTTTGGCAAGCGTGCCTGAGAAGCGAGTTGCGAGAAAACTTGCTCAATGTCAGAGGTGATTTGGGGGTGGGCTGTGAGATAACTTAAATCTGTATAAAGCTTGGCGGTATGAGCGTTGTAATTGCCGGTAGATAAATGGGCGTAACGGACAAGACGGTTGCCCTCTTTTCGGGTAATCAACAACATTTTGGCGTGCGTTTTCAGCCCCACAACCCCATAAACAACCTGTGCGCCAATCGACTCTAATCGCTCAGCCCAATTTATATTGGCTTCTTCATCGAAGCGCGCCTTTATTTCAACGACTGCCGTTACTTCCTTACCTCGAAGAACAGCTTCACGCAGCAAATCCATCAACTCAGAATCTATACCGGTACGGTAGATAGTTTGCTTGATAGCCAAAACATGGGGGTCATCAACAGCTTGACGCAGAAACTCTAGTACACCTGAAAAACTCTCAAACGGTTGGTGAATAAGAATATCTTCCTTTTGAAGCTTTTCAAAAATAGAGTCTTCTTGATTCAATTGGTGCGGATAGGAACCTTTGTGCGCAGGGAAAAGAAGAGTCGGCATATCGACCAAATCAATTAATTGGCTGAGACGGACAAGATTGACAGGTCCGTGCACGCGATACAAAGCCTGCGGGGGCAGCTTAAATTGGTGCATCAAAAAGTCTGCCAAACGATCTGAGCAACCGGCAGAGACTTCTAATCGAACTGCTCGTCCAAACTGCCTATGCGCTAAACCGTGCCTGAGCGCAGTTCTAAGATTCTTGACATCCTCTTCATCTACCAACAAATCAGAGTCCCGTGTGACACGAAACTGCGAAAAATGACCCACCTCCCGATCTGGAAATAAATCTTTGATATGCGAACGAATCACGCTTGAAAGAGTCACCATCTGGATTGATGAGCTTTTGGGCATATTGGGTAATTTGATGATCCTTGGCAAAGAACGCGGAACCTTAACAATAGCTATTTCATTTTCACGTCCAAAAGCATCCTTACCCGATAGTTGAACAATGAAATTAAGCGATTTATTTGCAACCAGGGGAAAGGGATGCGCAGGGTCTAGTCCTACAGGTGTCAGCAGAGGTTTCACCTCTCGTTCAAAGTATTGTTTTACCCATTTCTGCTGGGCGGTATTTCGCTCATCATGCGTAAGAAGATGAATCCCGTTAGCTTCAAAAACCGGCATCAACTCTTCATTGAAAACACGGTATTGCTCATCAACTAATTGATGTGCGGCTTTGGAAACTTGGCTGTAGGTGTCGGCAGTGAAAGCTGAACTGTCCGATTTCTTATCCAGTCCATGCAAATGCAAGGCAACTCTTACCTCAAAAAATTCATCCAAGTTGGACGACACAATGCACAGATAGCGCAAACGCTCTAGCAAAGGTACATTGCTGCGCCGCGCCCAGTCCAACACCCTTTGATTAAAGAGCAAGGTGCTTTCATCGCGATCAATGAATTCTTTCATAAGACCTTTTAAGTATCACATTGATGAAAGGGCATCAGCCAAAAAAGCAGCGCTACTTTTGGAAGTTTCTTCTTCTTGAGCTTCCACCATGATGCGTAAAAGCGGTTCAGTACCGCTTTCACGAATCAAAACTCTACCCCTGCTGCCTAATTTTTTTTCAATTTCAACAATACGCGACTGAAATTCTTTATGAACTCGCCAATCAATTCCTGGCTGTAATGGAATGTTCAATAAACACTGAGGAAATAGCGCAACTTCGCTCAATAATTCGTGAAGATTAGAATTTGAATGAATGCATGCTTGTAGTATTTGCAATGCACTGATCAATCCATCACCCGTTGAGTGTTTATCAAGCATAAGCAAGTGCCCAGAACCCTCACCACCCAAAATCCATTCATGAGAGATAAGCGACTCCAGCACATACCTGTCCCCAACTTTTGATCTGAATAGTTTTACACCTAAGCTTTTCAAACCCTCTTCAATGGCTTGGTTAGTCATCAAAGTACCGACAACACCCGGTATTTTTTCACCTATTTTTATCCTGTCTTTAACCAACACATAAAGGAGTTGGTCGCCGTCGTAGAGGCGCCCCTTATCATCAACCCATTGAAGCCTGTCAGCATCCCCGTCTAGCGCAATACCCAAATCTGCTTGATTTGAAATAACCGCATTAACGAGGGCCTGTGGATGCGTAGCGCCAACTTCATGGTTAATATTGACACCATTGGGTGAACATCCTAGCGTGATGACTTCTGCACCTAATTCAGCAAAAATTTTAGGTGCTACCGAATATGCAGCGCCATGCGCGGCGTCCACCACAATTTTTTTACCTTTGAGCGTTAATTGTGTATCAAAAGTACTTTTACAAAACTCAATATAACGCCCACTGGCATCGTCTAAGCGCTTTGTTTTCCCCAATAAATGGGATGCGACCCATTGCGGCTCTTTCGATAAAGCATCCTCTACGGCAAGTTCCCACGCGTCATCTAATTTGGTCCCTGAAGCAGAAAAGAATTTAACGCCATTGTCATTAAATGGGTTATGGGAAGCACTGATGACCACGCCCAAAGAAGCCCTTAATGCACGCGTCAAATAGGCCACGCCGGGCGTGGGTATGGGGCCAAGAAGAACAACATCTACACCTGCAGAATTAAACCCTGCCTCCAAGGCAGACTCCAACATATAGCCTGAAATCCTCGTGTCTTTTCCAATGACAACTTGGGGTCGGATGTCCGAGCGTTTAAGCACTTGCCCAACAGCATGCGCTAAGCGAAGAAAAAAGTCAGGCGTGATGGGAAATTCGCCCACTGTCCCACGTATGCCATCGGTACCAAAGTAAAGTCTCTTCATGCCAATCTTTATCAGGTTAATAGACTGTCTGCATTGTCGCAAAAACCTTTATCGGCCTGCCAAACCGACAGTGCTGCGATTGTTTCTGCAACAGCATGAACTCTTAAAATTTTTGCTCCTCGCTCTAAAGCCAACACAGCAGCAGCCAAACTCGGTGCCAGCCTATTTTCTACTGGCAAGCCACTGACAAGACCTAGGGAAGATTTGTTTGACCACCCTACCATTAAGGGAACTTCCAGACTGAGCAATTGTTGTTGCTTGCGTAATAGCTCAAAATTTTGAGTGAGCGTTTTTCCAAAGCCAATACCTGGATCAATCACTAAACGGTTTCGCTGAATTCCAGCTTTATCTGTTGATGCTAAAAGTTGATGGAAAAAAGTTTGCACTGAATCCAAGACATCTCCCGACATAGGATTGAGTTGCATGGTTTGTGGTTCACCGTGCATATGCATCAGGCAAATACCGCATTGCGATGTTGCCACAGCCTCTATAGAGCCTGCTTGCCTTAATGCCCAAACATCATTGATGATGTCGACGCCCAAATCTAAAGCCTTTGCCATGGTTTGAGGATGGTAGGTGTCCACAGACAATGGAATATTCCATTTAATGAGTTGTTTCAATACACCTGAAATTCGATGCCACTCTTGTTCATGCGTAAGTGCACAAGCCCCTGGTCGAGTAGATTCACCACCAATATCTAATATAGAGGCACCCGCATCCACCATTTTTTCAGCATGCGCAAGGGCTTGGGTATCCGTGGCGAGTTGTCCGTTGTTTGAAAAAGAGTCAGGGGTCAGGTTCAAAATTCCCATTACCCGAGGCTGAGAAAGATCTAGCTCGAATCGCGTCGTGCGCCACAAAGCAACATGGGGCCTAAGCCCCATGTTGTTTGTATCTAATTCCGAATTCATCAAGCTGCAGTAGGCGACGGATTCGATTGCACTGCTGGTGTACCGCCGCTGCCATCACCTGATGGAGGCGTGCGAGGCGTCCAATCTTTAGGTGGACGAGGAGGCCGTCCAGCCATGATGTCGTCGAGTTGATCGCTGTCAATGGTTTCCCACTCAAGCAAGGCTTTCGCCATGGCGTGCATTTTGTCTGAGTTGTCTTCAATCAAGCGACGAGCCAGTGTGTACTGTTCATCAATGATTCGACGCACCTCGGCATCCACCTTTTGCATGGTGGACTCGCTCATATTGGTGGTTTTAGTGACGGATCTGCCTAAAAACACTTCACCTTCATTCTCAGCATAAACCATAGGACCTAAAGCCTCGGTCATGCCGTAACGCATGACCATGTCTCTGGCAATTTGGGTGGCTCTTTCGAAGTCATTTGAAGCGCCAGTGGTCATTTGGTTCATGAAGACCTCTTCGGCGATACGCCCACCAAACAACATGCTGATCTGACTCAACATAAAAGTACGGTCATAACTGTAGCGATCGGCCTCGGGCAAACTCATGGTCACACCCAAAGCTCTTCCACGAGGAATCACTGTGACCTTGTGTACAGGGTCACATTTGGGTAATAACTTGCCAATGAGGGCATGGCCAGACTCGTGGTAAGCCGTATTGCGACGCTCTTCTTCGGGCATCACCATACTGCGACGCTCGGGGCCCATCAATATCTTGTCCTTGGCCTTTTCAAAGTCCTGCATCTCAACCACCCGAGCATTGCGACGGGCAGCCATTAAAGCGGCTTCGTTGGTGAGATTGGCCAAATCTGCACCGCTCATGCCGGGTGTACCCCTGGCGATCACGCTGGGTGACACATCTTGTCCAACCGGAATCTTGCGCATGTGCACATTGAGAATTTGCTCACGCCCGCGAATGTCTGGGAGGGTCACATAGACTTGTCTATCGAAACGCCCTGGGCGCAATAGGGCGGCATCCAAGATATCGGGACGGTTGGTGGCAGCCACCACGATCACACCCAAGTTGGTTTCAAAGCCGTCCATTTCTACCAGCATTTGATTTAAAGTTTGCTCACGTTCGTCATTGCCGCCGCCCAAGCCAGCACCGCGTTGGCGACCCACCGCATCGATTTCATCGATAAAAATAATGCACGGAGCGTTTTTCTTGGCGTTTTCGAACATGTCGCGTACGCGCGCTGCACCCACGCCGACAAACATTTCAACAAAGTCAGAACCAGATATGCTGAAAAATGGCACTTTGGCTTCGCCTGCAATACCTTTTGCCAGCAAAGTTTTGCCAGTTCCGGGAGGACCCACCAACAGTAAACCGCGTGGTATGCGCCCGCCGAGTTTTTGGAATTTTTGCGGGTCTTTCAAGAAGTCAACAACCTCTTTGACCTCTTCTTTGGCCTCATCGCAGCCGGCCACATCGGCAAAAGTCACAGTGTTGTTGTTCTCGTCAAGCATTCTGGCTTTGCTTTTGCCAAAGCTGAAAGCACCGCCCTTGCCCCCGCCTTGCATTTGGCGCATGAAATAAACCCAAACACCAATTAAAAGCAACATCGGGCCCCAGCTGACCAACAAAGTCATCAGAAATGAGCCCTCTTCGCGAGGTTTGACATCAAATTTCACACTGTTCGCAATGAGGTCACCGACCAAGCCCCGGTCGAGGTAGGTGGCAGTGGTTCGAACTTTACGGTCGTCGGTGGTGGTGGCAACGATTTCAGTGCCGCCCTGCCCCTCTTGAATCGTTGCTGACTTGATGCGTTTGCCTTTGACTTCATCTAAGAAATCGGAATAGGCCAAATACCCATTACCGGCCGCGCCTCGGGTATCGAATTGCTTGAAAACTGTAAAAAGTACCAAGGCAATCACTAACCAAACGGCCACTTTAGAAAACCAAGGGTTGTTCAATGCAGACTCCAGTAAAAGCAAAATTGAGAAAGAAGAGACATAACTTGAGGTGAGTTTATGCTTTTCAAGCTTGAAAGAAACTTTTGTGTCATTTGTGCCATTAAAGAAATATGGGTTTTAATTTAGAAGGGTTACTTTAAGCCAATTCCAACTATAAAGTTTTCAGATGAGTTGCTTCTGCTGGCTTTTGGTTTTATAGGCTTGACAACTTTAAATGTGTCCTTAAAAAGCTTGACTAACTGTGAGTAACCGCTGCCGTGAAATACTTTCACGACAAGCGCGCCTTGGGAACTCAAGTGCAAGACGGCAAATTCCACCGCTAATTCAACCAAGTGCGTCATACGCGCAGCATCCGCGGATTCGATACCCGATAAATTGGGAGCCATATCCGATATCACTGCATCAATCTTGCGTCCCGCAAGCAGCGTCGTCAGTTCGCTGGCAATCTCTGGTTCTCGGAAATCACCTTGCAAAAAGATGACACCCTCGACAGGCGTCATGGGCAAAATATCGAGTGCTATCACCGTTCCGTCCAATTCACCCATCGCGGCACCTTGCGGAGACAAACACCGCCTTGTGTACTGACTCCAAGCACCAGGCGCACTGCCAAGGTCTACGACGAAAGAACCTGGCCTGATGAGGTTGAGCGTCTCATTAATTTCTTTAAGTTTATAAGCTGCTCTGGCTCGGTAACCTTCTTTTTGCGCAAGCTTGACATAGGGGTCGTTCACATGGTCGTTAAGCCATGATTTATTAACTTTTTTACTTTGGGTTTTAACTTTCAAACAAACATCCTTAAGGTAAGAAGATAATACCCTTTATGGCTTATATACAACTTACCCCCGCACAAAGAAAAACACATCGCGCTCTGGCACATCACCTAGACCCTGTGGTGATGATAGGAAACGACGGACTCACCTCTGCTGTCGTCAAAGAGACTGATTTGGCACTGGCCGCTCATGGACTTATCAAGATCAGGGTTTTGGGCGATGACCGACAATCTAGAGAAGTCATTTTTAATGCGCTCGCAGATCAATTGAATGCTGCCCCCATTCAACACATTGGCAAACTATTGGTTCTGTGGCGACCACAGCCAGACAAAGAAAAAAATCCCAAGGAAGACAAGCAACCAGGACCTAGAGAGTTCAAGGTTTTGAAATACAGCAAACGTGGTGGCCAGCGCCCAGAAATGAAACGGGTGACCGTTTTAGGCAATGAGCGATTGACAGCTGGCGGACAAATTAAACGCGCCAAACCTAAAATCAAGTCGGTTAAAAAAATTGCCCAAACCTAGACTGCTTAAAGGTATGAAACCTTCACAATTTCATAGCCTTTAATTCCACTGGGCGCTTCCACTTTCGCGACATCACCTTCTTCTTTGCCAATCAAAGCTCGAGCGATGGGGCTGCTGATATTGATCAACCCAAGCTTCAAATCCGCCTCATCTTCGCCAACGATTTGGTAGGTGACTGCCTCTCCAGAGGATTGATCTTCTAATTCAACAGTCGCTCCAAAGACGACCCTCCCGCCCGCATCCACTGAAGTTGGGTCGATGACTTGTGCCATTGACAGCTTGCTCTCGATTTCCTGAATTCGCCCTTCAATAAAACCCTGCCTGTCCTTGGCAGCGTCATATTCGGCGTTTTCGCTTAAATCTCCTTGAGCTCTTGCTTCAGCAATCGCATTAATCACCCAAGGACGATCAACGGTTTTGAGGGTATGCAGTTCTTGCTTAAGTTTTTCTGCACCGCGCTTGGTAATAGGTAGGGTTGCCATCAATGTATCCAGTTAAAAATCAAGTTGTTAATTGAGCATGCAATTCTTGTAACGAATAAACATCGAGGTTGTCCAAATATTTCATTCCTTCGACAGCAGCTTGTGCGCCGGCAATGGTGGTGAATGTTGTCACACGAGCCAGCAGGGAAGATATGCGAATCTGCCGTGAGTCTGCAATCGCATTGCGACGTTCTTCCACCGTATTGATGACCAATGCAATTTCGTTGTTTTTGAGCATGTCAACCACGTGAGGCCGTCCTTCGGTGACTTTGTTCACTGCCACCACTTGCAGTCCCGCAGCACTGATAGCCGCGGCAGTTCCCTTGGTGGCAAGCAACACAAAACCATAGTCGATCAAGGCTTTGGCAATCAACACAGCGCGCTCTTTATCGCTGTTTTTAACCGTCAAGAATACTTTGCGAACAGGGTCAGTTGGGCGAGGTATTTTGGTCCCAGCACCTAATTGACTTTTAACAAATGCCTCACCAAATGATTGGCCGACACCCATGACTTCACCGGTTGATTTCATTTCAGGTCCCAAAATCGTGTCAACCCCTGGAAACTTCACAAAGGGGAAAACGGCTTCCTTGACGCTGAAATAAGGTGGATTAATTTCCTTAACGATGCCCTGCGACGCCAGAGATTTTCCGACCATGCAGCGAGCGGCAACTTTGGCCAACTGAATGCCTGTGGACTTGCTAACGAATGGAACAGTGCGACTGGCCCGTGGATTTACTTCCAAAACATAAATCACATCAACGCCCTCTTTTTGCTGAATCGCAAACTGAACGTTCATCAAGCCAACAACTTTTAAGCCATGTGCCATGGCCGTCGTCTGGCGTTTAATTTCGTCTATGGTTTGAGCTGAAAGGGAGTAAGGCGGCAAAGAACAAGCTGAGTCACCACTGTGAACACCCGCTTGCTCAATATGCTCCATCACCCCAGCAATAAAGACTTGTACGCCATCACAAATGGCGTCAACATCACATTCAATAGCGTCATTCAAAAAACGATCCAGTAAAACAGGCGAATCGTGGCTGACCTTCACCGCTTCACGCATATAGCGCTCAAGGTCGCGCTGCTCATGAACAATTTCCATGGCTCTTCCGCCCAATACATAGCTTGGGCGCACCACCAAGGGGTATCCCAGCAGCGCCGCTTGCGCAAGCGCCTCTTCTTCTGTGCGAGCAGTGGCATTAGGTGGCTGACGCAAGCCCAGTTGGTGCAATAGCTTTTGAAAACGCTCACGGTCTTCAGCTGCGTCAATCATGTCTGGGCTTGTTCCAATAATGGGAACGCCCGCCGCTTCAAGACCTAGGGCCAATTTCAAAGGCGTTTGTCCACCGTATTGAACAATCACGCCCAGAGGCTTTTCTTTATCAACAATTTCGAGAACATCTTCGAGGGTCAAGGGCTCAAAATACAGACGGTCGCTTGTATCGTAATCGGTAGACACTGTTTCAGGATTGCAATTGACCATGATGGTTTCATAACCGTCTTCACGCATCGCAAGAGCCGCGTGGACACAGCAGTAATCAAACTCAATACCTTGACCAATCCGGTTGGGTCCACCACCCAGCACCATGATCTTCTTGCGGTTTGTGGGTTCTGATTCACATTCTTGCTCATAGCTGGAATACATATAAGCCGTGTTGGTTGCGAACTCAGCCGCACATGTATCCACTCTTTTATAAACCGGTCTGATGCCTTGCGCATGCCTGAAGGCACGAACAGCGTTTTCATCGGTTTTCAACAACTTAGCTAAACGTCTGTCAGAAAAGCCTTTTTGTTTTAACTGCAAAACTTCAAGCTTGGAGAGCGCCGACAACTGATGTGTTTCTAATTCGAGTTCAATCTTGACGATATCTTCAATCTGAACCAAAAACCATTTGTCAATTTTTGTCAGCGCATAAACCTCGTTAACCGTCATCCCTTGGGCAAAAGCATCTCCCACATACCAGATTCGTTCTGGTCCAGGCTCTCCGAGTTCTTTTTCAAGCGTTTCTCTGTCTTGGGTTTTTTCGTTCAGTCCATCCACGCCTACTTCCAAACCGCGCAAAGCTTTTTGGAAGGATTCTTGAAATGTTCGCCCCATGGCCATGACTTCACCCACTGACTTCATCTGTGTGGTCAAACGACTGTCGGCCGTGGGGAATTTCTCAAAAGCAAATCGCGGTATTTTGGTCACCACATAATCGATGCTGGGCTCAAAACTGGCTGGCGTGGCGCCCCCAGTGATGTCATTGCGCAATTCATCCAAGGTAAAACCCACAGCCAATTTCGCAGCAACTTTTGCAATTGGAAAGCCTGTGGCTTTGGATGCAAGCGCGGAGGACCTGGAAACACGCGGATTCATCTCAATGACAACCATTCGGCCATCTTCTGGATTGATGGAAAACTGAACATTGGATCCACCCGTATCCACACCGATTTCACGCAAAACAGCCAAACTGGCGTTTCGCATGATTTGGTATTCCTTGTCGGTCAAGGTTTGTGCTGGCGCGACCGTGATGGAGTCGCCTGTGTGCACGCCCATGGGGTCCAGGTTTTCAATCGAGCAAACAATGATGCAGTTGTCAGCTTTATCGCGAACAACTTCCATTTCATATTCTTTCCAGCCCAGCAGTGACTCTTCAATCAAGAGTTCACTGGTTGGCGAGGCCTCAATTCCACGTTTGCAGATGGTTTCAAACTCTTCAGCGTTATAAGCAATGCCGCCACCCGTGCCGCCCAATGTAAAACTTGGGCGAATAACGACAGGAAAACCAACTGTTTTTTGAACGCTCCAAGCCTCTTCTAAGGTGTGGGCAATGCCTGATTGCGCAGAACCCAAACCAATTTTGGTCATGGCGTCTTTGAACTTTAATCTGTCTTCGGCTTTATCAATGGCCTGTGGCGTCGCACCAATCAATTCAATGGGTTTTCCAGTATGACTTCCCGTGTACTTTTCAAGAATGCCATTGCGCCACAAGTCCAACGCACAATTGAGAGCAGTTTGTCCGCCCATGGTGGGCAAAATGGCATCAGGTCTTTCCTTGGCAATGATTCGTTCAACTGTTGGCCAAGTGATGGGCTCTATGTAGGTGACATCGGCCGTGGCTGGGTCGGTCATGATGGTGGCAGGATTGCTGTTGATCAAGATGACCTTGAAGCCCTCTTCCCTCAAAGCTTTGCAAGCTTGCACGCCCGAATAATCAAACTCACAGGCTTGGCCAATCACAATCGGGCCAGCGCCAATGATGAGGATACTTTTTAAATCTGTGCGCTTAGGCATGCGTGACTACCATCATGGAATCTATGAAACGGTCAAATAAATACCCGATGTCGTGGGGACCTGGGGATGCTTCAGGATGGCCCTGAAAACTGAAGGCGGGTTTGTCATTCAGCGACAACCCCTGCAAACTTCCATCAAACAAACTGATATGTGTACTGCGGATATTGGGGGGGAGAGTTTTTTCATCTACCGCAAATCCGTGGTTTTGGCTGGTGATACAAACACGTCCATTGTCTAAATCTTTGACGGGATGGTTAGCGCCATGGTGGCCAAATTTCATTTTGTAGGTGGACGCGCCACAAGCTAAGGCCAATATTTGATGCCCTAAACAAATGCCAAAAATAGGTATGGCCTTTTGAATCAGCGCTTGGGTGGCAGAAATGGCGTAAGCGCAAGGGCCTGGATCTCCGGGACCATTGGACAGGAAAACACCATCGGGTTTCAATTTCAAAACATCATCAGCAGAAGTTTGCGCTGGTACCACCGTCACTTTGCAACCACGCTGCGCCAACATCCGAAGAATATTTCTCTTCACACCAAAGTCGTAAGCCACCACATGCAAATGCGCTTGGGTTTGCTGGCCATAGCCCTCACCCAAGACCCATTCGGACTCACTCCAAGCGTAAGAGCTACTCACTGAAACTTCTTTGGCCAGATCTAAGCCCGACATAGAGGCAGCACCCTTGGCGGCCTTTAATGCCAACTCAATAGACTGAGGCCCTACAGACTCGCCCAATGCCAGCGCAAGTATGGCGCCATTTTGCGCACCTTTCTCACGTAACAAGCGGGTCAACATACGGGTATCAATGTCTGCGATAGCAACACAATGATTACTTTTTAAATAAGAAGACAGATCAGTGTCTGCCCTGAAGTTTGAATGTGTCAGCGGCAAGTTTTTGATCACCAAGCCTGCTGTATGAACACGGGATGATTCAGCATCTTCATGATTGACCCCATAGTTGCCAATGTGAGGATAGGTCAGGGTCACTATTTGTTGGCAGTAGCTTGGATCAGTCAAGATTTCTTGATACCCCGTCATAGAGGTATTGAAAACTAATTCACCGACAGTCATGCCTGTGTAACCGATAGAAGAACCTACAAAGACAGTGCCGTCTGCGAGAGCCAAAATGGCTGAAGGGTGTTTTCCCTGAAGAGACAAAAGCACTCAGATCTCCGAGTTTGGTGACGCCCTAGCTGCATGAGAGCCAACTCTCATTGGCAGTTTTCAAGGGGTTGGCTTTGAGTCTAGCGAAGGGCGCACTGAGGGGTTATAAAGTGCTGCATTATAGCCTTGTGACATTTTTAACTTTGATTTGGCTCAGTCAGTCACGCTGGGTTGCACTGGCATGCAAGCAAATAGCCGCAGCCGCAGCCACATTCAAAGATTCCTCACCACCTGTTTGCTTGATTCGAATGGTTTGACAATGCTTATTCGCCCATTGAAGGCTATGCCCTCTTCCCTCGTGTCCAAAGATCCAAGCTATGGGAGACGGTAGTTTTTTATTTGCAACAAGTTCATCTAAAAAAATTCCATGATGTGAGCTTGTCAGAACAACAGACAGAGGGGTTGACTGTATCTCCTCAATACTTATATTTTCAATGATGTTCAAAGCAAAATGAGCGCCCATGGCGGCACGTACCACCTTGTGTGTCCAAAGACCGACAGAATGAGGCGTTGTCAGCATTTGCTTGAACCCAAAGGCAGCCGCGCTTCTGAGGATGGAGCCTGCGTTACCGGGGTCTTGCAGTTGATCGAGGACCACAGTGCAGATATGCGGATTAAAAGCAGGCTTGGTCGGCAAGCATGCAACAGCAGCCATCATAGGTGGAGAATTCAGACTGCTTAAGCCCGCCATCACAGACGCAGAAACTTGTAAAAACTTGCTATCAACATGGGACCAAGAGGTGATTAAATCTTGTCGACAGTCGTCTCTGAAAACCACGGTGTCAAAACGAAAACCTTTTAAGCGAGCCGCTTCACATAAATGGTCACCCTCCAACCATATTTTTTGTTTGTCTTTGTGCAGGCCCGAAGAATACGACCAATCACGCAACTCCTTGTACCAAGCGTTTTGCCTAGATGAGATTTTCTCAATTTGTACGGGGCTGGTCATAAACAGATCACTTAACCAAATACTGAGCCACGGGAGCAAAACTGCTTCGATGTAAAGCACAAGGCCCATGCTCTTTAAGCGCATTCAAATGAACGCTGGTCCCATATCCTTTATGGATGGCAAAACCATAAAGTGGGTATTGTGAATCTATCTCCACGCACCAACGGTCTCGTTCAACCTTGGCAAGAATAGACGCTGCAGAAATGCTTGCCACTTTTGAGTCACCTTTCACAATCGCTTCCGCTCTGATATCTAAAACGGGCAAACGGTTACCGTCCACAAGCACCTTCATTGGCTTGAGTCTAAGACCTTTAACAGCCCTTTGCATGGCTAACAATGAAGCTTGCAAAATATTCAATTGATCAATTTCATCCACGCTTGCCATTGCAACGCTGAAACATAAAGCGCGAGCTTTAATGATGTCGTAAAGCAGATCTCTTTTTTTAGGGGAAAGCTTCTTAGAGTCAGCCAACCCTGAAATGGGAGACATATCGTCCAAAATAACTGCTGCTGCGAATACGGGGCCAGCCAAGGGCCCACGACCAGCTTCATCAACACCGGCAACCAAGCCCGGGATATCCCAATCAAATGATTTCTGATCAAGCGCCAACGATTTTTTTAACCGCACAGGTCACCAAATTGGAAGTGTCTTGAATCAGCTCTTGGTGCAGTTCAGTAAAACGTAATTTCATTTCTGCTGCTCTTTGGGGTTGCTCTAACCATGTAGCAACTGCCTGCGCCAAAGCTGTGGGAGAAGCTTGGTCTTGCAACAACTCAGGTACGACAAAACTTTGGCACAAAATATTGGGCAAGCCAACCCAAGGTTGTAAGCGTTTATTTCGCATGATTTGCCAGCTTAACCAAGGCATGTGGTAGGCGATCACCATAGGGCACTTGAACAATGCCGCCTCAAGTGTTGCTGTACCACTGGCCACCATGGCAGCGTCTGCTGCAGCAAGCGCTGCATGACTTTGACCCGGCAGCAAAATTAAGTTTCGCGGGTGTGCATGCCTTGCTCGTATTTTTTGTACCAGCGGCATTTGTCCTGGGGCCACTGGAAGAATGAAAGCCGTATCAGGATATTGTTTTTCAAGAAGCAGCGCAGCAGACAGAAAACGTGGCGCAATGTGCGCTATTTCGGATGCACGGCTGCCTGGAAGCAATGCGATGATTTTGTGCTTGTTTTGCAGACCCAAACTTTTTAGTGCGTCGCTTTTAGGAGGCTGAAGGGGAATGGCGCTTGCCAAAGGATGGCCCACATAGGTTGCGGCTATGCCGTGGCTGTGAAGCAAAGGCGGTTCAAAGGGGAAAAGACATAAAACATGGTCAACACTTTCACGAATTTTGGCTATTCGTTCGGCTCGCCAAGCCCAGACAGAGGGGCAGACAAATTGAATCGTTGAAATACCCTGTCTTTTAAGCGCAAAAGACAAATCCAAATTGAAGTCGGGAGCATCCACACCCATGAATAAATCGGGTGGGGTCTTTAACAAGCGATGGTAAAGCGCCTTTCGAATACCTGTGATTTCTCTGTAGTGCCGCAAAACTTCGACGTAACCGCGAACAGCTAACTTCTCTTGCGGCCACCAAGCATCAAACCCCAATTTTTCCATCCTAGGGCCACCAATACCTTGCAATCCAATGCCTGGCCATAAGGACTGCAAGCTTGGGATGACCAATGAAGCCAGTAAATCCCCCGACGCCTCGCCAGCCACCATGGCGATGCAAGGGTTCAAATGGCTGGACATGGTAACAACTGAATGATCGCCTCAGCGAACAATGCCGCGCTGAGCTGAGACTGATGACAAAAAACCAGACACCAGTGAAATCACTTCTTTGCTGTCGGGGTGATCTTTGACCAATTGCTCAATAGCTTGTAGTGATTGAGCCAAAGTTAATCCGTCTCGGTAAAGAAGTTTGTAAATATTTTTAGCCGTCTGAATTTGTTCAGCATTAAAACCGCGTCTACGCATACCTTCAAAATTCATGGACCTGGCAATCGCAGGTTGGCCTTGGCACATAACAAACGGCGGGAGATCTGCAAACAACAAAGAATTCATTGCAGTGAAACTGTGGGCACCCAATTTACAAAATTGGTGCACCACTGTAAACCCACCCAAAATAACCCAGTCACCTACATGCACATGGCCAGCCAATTGGGTGTTGTTAGCAAAAATGGTGTGGTTTGCAACTTGACAGTCGTGCGCCAAATGAACATAGGCCATGATCCAGTTGTCATTGCCGACCCTTGTCGCAGCCGCATCCCCTGCCGTGCCTATATTGAAAGTACAAAATTCACGAATGACATTGCGATCCCCGATGACCAATTCACAAGGTTCGCCTGCGTATTTCTTATCTTGCGGGACAGCACCCAAAGAGTTGAATTGAAATATTTGGTTGTCTCGACCAATCGTTGTTCGGCCCTCAATCACGCAATGCGAGCCGATACGGGTACCCGCGCCAATGCTCACGTGGGGGCCGATGGTGGTGAACGGGCCCACCACGACCGAGTCATCCAATTGCGCTGACGCATCTACCAAAGCTAATGGATGTATTTCAGCCATATCAGCCCTATTTGATGGTGCGCATGGTGCACATCAACTCAGCCTCAACAGCCAACTCCTCACCCACCCAAGCCTTGGCTTTGAATTTAAAAATACCCGCCCTCATTCGATCTAAATCCACGCACAAGGTCAGTGCGTCACCAGGTTCGACAGGCCGCTTAAAACGAGCATTGTCTATGCCGGCAAAATAGTAAACCGTGTTGTCGTCAGGTACCACGCTTAAAGTATCGAAGGCCAACAAAGCAGCTGCCTGCGCCAAAGCTTCCAACATCAAGACACCAGGCATGACCGGTCTGTGAGGAAAATGGCCATTGAAAAAAGGTTCATTGATAGTGACATTTTTCAACGCTTTGATCGATTTGCCTTTCTCAAGGCTCAGCACTCTGTCAACCAACAAAATGGGATAGCGATGCGGCAACATTTTGAGTATTTGATGTATGTCCATGCTGTTGCCTCTATTTAGGATTGCCTGACTCTAAGTGTTTGATGCGTTCACGCAGTGAATGTAACTGCCGCAATGTTGCTGCATTTTTATGCCACGCCGCGTTGGTATCGATAGGAAACACACCACTGTAAGTCCCTGGCTGCAAAAGAGAGTGGGTCACAACCGATGCTGCTGAAATATGCACATGATCTGCTAGTTGCAGGTGTCCCAGAATGATGGCGCCTCCACCCAAAGTGCAGTGTGCGCCGATACGGGCACTGCCTGCAATACCCACGCATCCGGCCATGGCCGTGTGCGCGCCTACATGGACGTTATGGCCAATTTGAATCAAGTTATCGAGTTTGACGCCATCTTCAATCACGGTATCTCCCAAGGCGCCGCGGTCGATGCATGAGTTGGCTCCAATTTCTACCTGATTGCCAATTCGAACTGAGCCAAGTTGCTCAATTTTCAGCCAAGCTTTATTTTCAAGCGCAAAACCAAAACCATCAGCACCTATCACCACACCCGAATGAAGAATGCAATCTTCTCCCACAGTGCATGCTTGCGAGACAGTCACTCTGGATTTAAGCCAACTGCGCTTACCAATCACCGCATGCGCTTCCACCACACACATAGGCCCAATTCGCGCTGTGGGATCAATCTTTGCAGATGAGTGAACAAAGGCACTCGGGTGAATCAAGGGCTCATCATCTCGGTTTATCAGACTGGCCCAATACTGCGTTAATTTGGCCCAATAAACATAAGCATCTTCAACAACCACCGTGCTGCCTCGCTTGAGGGCTTCGTCTTTTATTTGCGTAGACACCACCACACAAGCAGCGCGTGAGGATTGAAGTTGGGAGCGGTATTGAACGTTACTTAAAAAAGTTAAATCCCCTTGGCCAGCTGAAGCCAAAGTTGCCAGGCCGGTAATTTCTATATCGCGAGATCCGTGCAAATCTCCGCCAAGGTGGTCAATGAGTTGCCCTAAAGTCAGACGAATCACGCCATCACTTGCCGGTGTTAATGGCTTTAATCACTTTTTCAGTGATGTCATGTTTGGGGTTGATATAAACAGCTTCTTGCAAAATCAAGTCGTATTTTTCAGCTTCAGCCACTTGCTTGACCACCTTATTGGCTTTTTCTAAAACCAGTTGCAATTCTTCATTTTTGCGAGCATTAAGATCTTCTTGGAATTCACGGCGCTTGCGCTGAAACTCTCTGTCTTGGTCTGCAAGTTGGCGTTGCTTGGTAGCTCTTTGTGTTTCAGGCAAAGTTGGCAGGTCACGCTCGAGTTTTTCTGAATTCGTTTTCAGCGTGTTACCCAGGTCAACCAGCTCTTTTTCTCGCTTAGAGAACTCTTGCTCCAATTTAGTTTGCGCAACCTTGGCGGTGTTGGCCTCGCGGAAAATACGGTCGGTATTAATGAAACCAACCCTGAAATCCTGAGCCAACAAGGGCAATGAGACCACAGACAAAGTACTTGCCACAACATAACGCAGGTAAAGATGTTTCATCAGAACGATGTCCCAATTTGGAATTGAAAAGATTGCATTCTATCTCCTTCAAATTTGCGAATAGGTTTTGCAACGGCGAAACGAAGAGGCCCCACGGGAGAAATCCAACTCAGGCCAAGTCCGAAGGAGCTGCGCATTTCGTCTAGCTCAATAGTGTCAAATACATTGCCAACGTCTACAAAAGAATACAACCTCAAAGTTCTGTCGTTCCCAACTCCCGGGAAAGGAACATAAAACTCTGTATTGAGCAAGACTTTCTTCGAGCCACCAATCGGGCACCATACCGTGCTGGTACAACCCGTATCTTGGGGTCCCAAAGAGCCCTGCTGAAACCCGCGAACAGATCCCAAGCCGCCAGCATAGTAATTTTTAAACACGGGAAAGTTTTTACCGTTCAATCCGTCCCCGTAACCCACCTCAGCATTGACGGCCAAAGTGTACTTTTTGCCTAGAGGGAAAAATTCTTGAAATTGGGCGTTATTTCGGTAATAACGTAAATCTCCCACACCCACCTCGCCGTTGAGTCGAACCAACCGGCCTTTGCTTGGCGCCAAAACACTGTCTCTGCTGTCTCTGGCCCAGCCCACACTGAGAGGAATAGATTGGCTGGTTGCACCAAATTCTTTAATGTATGTGTTGTACGCGTTGGGCATATTGGCACCCGTTGTGATGCGGGTTTGCTCAAAATTTGCACTGACAAAGACAGTGTCAATTTCCGCGAAGGGGATACCAAAAGTCACGCCTGCACCTGAGGTAGCCAAACTGTAGTTGCCACTGTCAACCAGGTACGGTTTACTTGAACGGCTGTAAACGTTGAGCGTTCTGGAAACACCATCGACAGTGAAATAAGGATCCGTGGTGCTGACATTCAATACCCTGTTGTACTTGCTGGTATTGACTTGAATACCTAAAGCGTTACCAGTGCCAAAGAAGTTATCTTGACTGATGCCAAATGAAAGAAAAAGTTTTTCAGCACTTGAAAAACCTGCACCCAGTTGCAGCGAGCCAGTGGGTTTTTCAGCAACTTTTAAATTAATGTCCACCTGATCCGGAGAACCCGGTACTTCCTGGGTATCAATAGCAACCTCGGTGAAATAACCCAAACGATCTACTCGGTCACGAGACAAGCGAATACGCTCGCCGTCATACCAAGACGACTCCATCTGCCTGAACTCGCGACGAATGATGTCATCTTTGGTTCGATCGTTGCCTGAAATATTGATGCGCCGCACGTAGGCCCTGCGCGAAGGATCGGCTTGCAAAACGACCTGAACTTGGTTGGTGGCGCGATCGACCTCTGTACGAGGCTCAACTCGTGCAAATGCAAAACCGAAATTACCGAAGTAGTCGGAAAATGCCTTGATGGTTTGCACCACATCCGATTGGTTGTAAGGCTGGCCGGGTTTAATTGAAATCAGCGACTTAAACTCGCTGTCACGACCCAAGTAATAGCCCTCCAACATGATGCGCGACACCACAAAACTGTTTCCTTCTGTGACGTTGATGGTGATGCTGATGTCTTGCTTGTTGGCAGAAATAGCTACTTGAGTGGAGTCGACTCGAAACTCGAGATAGCCTCTAGAAAGATAATAGGACTTGATGGATTCCAAATCTGCATTCAGTTTGGCCTGAGCGTAACGGTCTGATTTGGTATACCAAGCCATGTAGTTGGGTTCCGACAAGTCCATTTGATCTTTAAGCGTTGACTCGTCAAAAGCCTTTGTGCCCACAATGCGCAAAGACTTGATGCGAGCCACATCACCCTCAACCACCGTGAAGTTCAAGTTCACGCGGTTACGGTCAGATGGGGTAACCGTGGTTACCACCTCAGCGCCATATAAACTTTTATTGATGTACTGACGCTTTAACTCTTGCTCGGCTCTGTCAGTCAAGGCTTTGTCATAACTGCGGCCCTCTGACAAGCCAATATCTTTGAGCGCTTTACGCAAAGTATCTTTGTCAAACTCTTTGATGCCAACAAAATCTACGGCTCCAATGATGGGCCGCTCTTCAACAATGACAATCACAAGGCCTGCACTTACTTCAATGCGCACATCTTTAAACAAACCAAGCGCAAAAAGATTACGAATAGCCAGCGTACCTTTTTCATCACTGTAGTTTTCACCTACACGAAAAGGCACGGTTGCCAAAACAGTACCTGGTTCAATTCGTTGAAGCCCCTCAATACGAATATCCTTAATTTGGAAAGGCTCGACAGCTTTGGCTGCAGGCCATAAACAAAGTGATATGAGCAAAACAAAAATATATTTAAGGACAACAAAGGATAGATTTGAGTTCATAAAAAAGGTGTGGGGAGAGGGATTATTTATGGGCATCAAGTCAACCACCGCATAACATCGTTAAACAACGCCGCGAACATCATGAGAGCCACCATGGAAATACCCATGACCTGCAATCGCTCGAGCCACACTTGGGAGGGCGCACTTCCAGTGACTGACTCCCAAAGATAATACATCAGGTGCCCGCCATCGAGCATAGGGATAGGCAGCAGATTTAAAAGCCCGACGCTCAGGCTGATCAGAGCGACGAATTGGACAAAAGAACGCCAGCCCTGCTCAGCAGTTTTTCCTGCATATTCCGCCATGGTCAAGGGCCCACTCAATTGTTGCCATCCGCTGTTGGTGGTGATCAATTTACCCACGGCAATAAATGTCATTTTTGATTGCAGCAAAAGAGTGTTGAAGGCTATGTCCATTCCGTCCGCAAAACCGTGCTGAACCAAAACCATTTCGGTGTCGCGTCCAATTACCGCTTCAATTTTCGAGATGCGCCTGCCATCAACCTCTCTCACGTCGGGGAGCATGCTCAGCATAAAAGTTTTTCCATCAGCCCTTTGGATTTCCCAGGCCTGGACCGCTGAAGCAGACCGAATAAGTTGAATCACTTGTTGAGCGTCATTGACCATGCGACCATCAATCTTTAAGACCAAATCGCCCTCTAACAAACCTGCCTTGGCAGCCGGCCCCGCTTTAAGAACTTTGACAATATAGGGCTTGCTGTAAGCACCAGTCATGCCCAGTCGCGCCATGCCCGAGCCTGTTGTGTCGTCCTTGATATCGGCAACCAAAATAGCAATCGCCCTTGGCGCATCTCTTGGAGGCGATGAAACTTCTAATTCAAAATTATTTCGCTCATGGACGGCCATGTCTATGAGCCACCTCAGGTGTTCCATGCTTTGAACCGTCTGCCATTCATCTGCTTGGATAGAAAATTTTCTAACCAGGTCACCACTTCGCAGGCCAGCCGATTCGGCTATTGAACCCGTTGCTGGCGTTGCAATGATGGCAGCAGCTTGCTGAGTCCCCACCCATTGCACAAGCGCATACAAAAAAAGCGTCAACAATAAATTAGCCAAAGGGCCAGCAGCCACGATGCAAGACCTGGCCCACAAGGATTGGCGATTGAAAGCGTTTTGTGTTTCGCTTGGCGTCACCTCTTGATCGCGCTCATCCAGCATCTTGATAAAACCACCCAATGGCAGAGCGCACACGGTGAACTCTGTAGGCAGATTCAGTCCAGGTTGAGGTCGAGTCCAGCGCAACAAGGGTTTGCCAAAACCTATGGAAAAACGTAAAACCCGCACCTTGAACCACAAAGCTGCCCGGTAGTGTCCGTACTCGTGCACAAAAATAACAACCGTCAGCGCAACCAAAAAAGCCAGTAAGGTGTTCATCATGTCTGTGCGCTATGCAAGGTCCGAAATAAATTGCTTTGCTGACCATCGAGAGCGCTGATCTAACTCCAGCAAGTCTTCCAAGCCACAAATGGCTGTGGGCAATACCTTCTCCAGCATTGCCATATTCAAGAGGTGAATTTGATCAAAACGTATTTGCTTGTCCAAAAATGCAGCCACAGCGACTTCATTGGCCGCATTCAAAACCGTGGTGGTTCCAGGTGCTGCGTCCAAGGCTTGCCAAGCCAGTTTCAAACTGGGAAAGCGCTCATGATGCCCATGATCTTCAAAAGACTCAAAGCTCATCGCGGGCAATTGCCTGAAGTCTAAATTTGCAGCCCCCGAGGCCATTCTCTGGGGCCAAGACAGTCCGTAAGCGATAGGCACGCGCATATCGGGAGTACCCAATTGCGCAACCACAGAACCGTCAACAAACTGCACCATGGAATGCACAATGCTTTGAGGGTGAATGACAACCTCGATACGGTCAGGTGCCATGCCAAACAAATACTTGGCCTCGATCACCTCCAAGGCTTTATTCATCATGGTGGCTGAATCGACAGATATTTTTCTGCCCATCACCCAGTTGGGATGCGCACACGCCTGCTCTGGGGTGACATCACGCAAAGTCAGCGGGTCTCGAGAGCGAAAGGGCCCACCAGAAGCTGTCAGGATAATTTTGTCAACACTTTGCGCCCAAGAGGATGGGTCGTGTGGCAATGCTTGAAAAACTGCAGAGTGTTCGCTGTCGATAGGCAAGAGTTGGGCGCCGCCTGATTTGACTGCATCAAGAAAAAGTTGACCACCGACAACCAATGCCTCCTTATTGGCCAATAGAAGTCTTTTACCCGACTTAGCCGCCGACAAGCAAGAAGGCAAACCAGCAGCACCCACAATAGCGGCCATCACCGTGTTAACACGCTCATCACAAGCCACCTCGACCAAGGCACTCGCACCGCTCAGCACTTGTGTGGGTAAATTTTCAGCGCGTAATTTGTCTCGCAGCAAATTGGCAGCGCTCTCTTCGACCATCACAGCAAACAGGGGTTTAAATTGCGCGCATTGGGCAAGCATTACATCGACTTGTTTCGCCCCTGTGAGGGCGAAAATCTGAAATTTATCTGGGTGGCGAGAAACCACATCCAAAGTGTTTACGCCTATCGAGCCAGTTGAACCCAAAACAGTCAGCATTTGTGTCATAGCTTTCATAACAAAGCCAACATGACCGCCAACGGCAGAGTTGGCAACAGTGCATCTATGCGGTCGAGTATGCCACCGTGGCCTGGTAGCAATTGGCTGCTGTCTTTGGCACCGGCACTGCGCTTAACCAATGACTCAACCAAGTCCCCCACTACGCTCATCATCACCAAAAATATCAAGCCCAGAATGAAAACGACAAAGCCATGGGCATAGAGCCGATCAAATAGGCTTTGAGAAGGCAAAGAGAAATACTCAACGACTGCCAGCCAACTGAACCCCATGAAAAATACACCCAGCATGGCACCCCCCACACCTTCCCAAGTTTTCCCAGGGCTGATTTCAGAGGCTAATTTATGCTGTCCCCAGGCTTTACCCGAAAAATAGGCGGCTATATCGGCCATCCACACCAACAAAAGAACAGATAGCAAGAAATCAATACCGGAGGTTTTGCAGGCAACCAAAGCCAACCACGTGAGGCACAAAGCCATGGCGCCACCCGCACACCTGAGAAGTGCAGGAATTCGATTCCACAGCGCAACCCCTCCCGCCAGTAAAAAAGCCCCCAACAAAACCCAAACTGCGCCAACCATTAACCAAAAAATACGGTCAAAGTAAATCAGCAAGTTGAGTTGCCAGACAGAACAACAAAATATTGCACAGGCAGCGGTAATCCATAAAGCTTTGTAGCGACTGAGGCTGTTGAGCCTGCCCCACTCCCAGGCAGCCGCACTGATTAAGACCAAACCAGCCAAAGCTGTCCAAAAAATATCTGGGTGAAAAAGGGCAGGAAACAAAAAACCCAATAACACCAAGGCGGTAATGATGCGTTGCTTAAGCATGCAAACTCATCTCTTAGACCGCCATGATTTCTTGTTCTTTCGATGCCATGAGTTTGTCGATATCAACAATATGCTTGTCAGTGACCTTTTGAATGTCTGACTCGGCACGTTTTTGATCGTCCTCGGAAGCCAGCTTATCTTTTACCAACTTTTTAACGGATTCATTTGCATCGCGGCGCAAATTTCGAATCGCTACTTTGGCATTTTCACCTTCGGTTCGAACCACTTTGGTCATTTCTTTGCGGCGCTCTTCAGACATAGGCGGCATGGGAACGCGAATCAAGTCACCCATTGAAGCGGGATTCAAGCCCAGCTCGCTTTCGCGAATCGCCTTTTCAATCTTGGGACCCAGACCCTTTTCCCAAGGCTGAACGCTGATGGTGCGTGAATCCAATAAAGAGATATTGGCAAGCTGAGACAGAGGTGTTGGGTTACCGTAATACTCAACCATCACGTGATCCAACAAACCTGGGTTGGCCCGACCAGAGCGTATTTTGGACAAACTGTTGCTAAAAGCAGCAATCGATTGATCCATTTTGCTTTCTGTGTTTTTCTTGATCTCTGCAATATCCATCTTCTTCCTCTTTCAGATTGACAGACTTTAGGCAAACACCAGCGTGCCCTCGTCCTCGCCCATGACCACGCGCTTGAGTGCGCCGTGTTTAAAAATTGAAAAAACAGTGATGGGTAGTTTTTGATCACGACACAAGGCAAAAGCCGTGGCATCCATGATGCCTAAATTGCCTTGAATGGCTTGATCAAAACTGATTTTTGTGTAACGAGTAGCGGTTGCATCCTTGTTGGGGTCTGAAGTGTAAACACCATCTACCTTGGTGGCCTTCAAAACCATTTCAGCGCCAATTTCAGCGCCCCGCAGTGCAGCTGCTGTGTCTGTGGTGAAAAAGGGATTGCCTGTGCCAGCGGCAAAAACCACCACTTTGCCCTCTTCTAGGTATTGCAGCGCCTTAGGCCGCACATAAGGCTCGACCACCTGTTCAATGCCAATAGCAGACATCACGCGGGCAATAAGACCTGCCTTGTTCATCGTGTCAGCCAATGCTAAAGCGTTCATCACCGTCGCCAACATGCCCATGTAATCGGCAGTGGCTCGGTCCATACCTACAGAGCCTCCAGCAACGCCGCGAAAAATATTGCCGCCACCAATCACAACCGCTACTTCAACCCCAAGACGTGTGATTTCTGCGATCTCTTCAACCATGCGAACGATAGTGGCGCGGTTGATGCCAAAAGCGTCGTCACCCATCAAAGCCTCACCCGACAACTTAAGCAATATTCGCTTATAGGCTGGTTTTTTTAAAGTCATTCAGGCCTCCAATGGAGTGAGAGTTTAACGAGTTGAGTGTGGGTAAAAGAAAGGGGACTTTCGTCCCCTTTTTTAACTTATCAAGCTGATTGTTTTGCTGCAGCTACTTGAGCCGCCACCTCAGCAGCAAAGTCATCGACTTTGCGCTCGATACCCTCCCCAACCACATACAGCGTGAAAGACTTGACAGTGGTTTTAACTGCCTGGAGCATTTGCGCGACGGTTTGCTTGTCGTTCTTCACAAAGGGCTGGTCAAACAAAGAAACTTCCTTCAGGTATTTTTGAACCGCACCTTCAATCATCTTTGCAGCAATGTCTGCAGGCTTACCTGATTCAGCAGCCTTGGCCGTTGCAACAGAGCGCTCACGCTCAATCAGTTCAGCAGGCACCTCGGCGCTGGTCAAAGAAACCGGCTTCATGGCCGCCACATGCATAGCGACGTCCCGTGCAGCACCTTCATCGCCCGCATATTCAACCATGACGCCGATGCGCGTCCCGTGCAAATAGGATGTCAGTGCAGAGTCGCCATTGAAAAGTTTGAATCGACGAAAACTCATGTTTTCACCAATCTTCCCAATCAGTCCTTTTCGTACATCTTCAAGGGTAGGACCAAAACCGTCTTGGGTGTAAGGCAAAGCGCCGAGGGCTTCAATATCAGCAGGCTTGTGAAGAGCCGCCAATTGGGCTGCAGCTTGCGTCAAGGCTAAAAAACTATCGTTTTTAGTGACAAAGTCAGTTTCGCAATTGACCTCAAGCATTGCGCCTGAATGGCCATCGATAAAGCTGCTGACGACGCCTTCAGCAGTTACTCGCGAAGAAGCCTTGCTGGCTTTACTGCCCAACTTAACGCGTAACAATTCTTCAGCTTTGACCATGTCACCTTCGGCTTCGCTCAAGGCTTTTTTGCACTCCATCATGGGTGCATCGGTTTTGGCTCGCAGTTCGGCGACCATACTTGCAGTAATTGCTGCCATAAAAACTCCTGTTAAATGAATATAGGTGTGTGTGTTGCGAAAAAGGGGCCTCTCAAGCCCCTTTTGAATGGATCAGTGAGATTTAAGCTTCGGCGGAATTTTCCACTTCGACAAACTCGTCAGAACCTTCACTCACAGCTTTAACTATATCGGTGACAGCGTTGGCGCGACCTTCCAAAATCGCGTCTGCTATACCACGCGCGTAAAGCGTCACAGCTTTAGATGAGTCGTCATTGCCTGGGATCACATAGTCGATTCCTTCAGGGGAGTGGTTGGAATCAACCACGCCAATCAAAGGAATACCAAGCTTCTTGGCTTCGGCAATGGCAATTTTGTGGAAACCCACATCGATCACAAAAATGGCATCAGGCAAAGTTGCCATGTCTTGGATTCCACCAATGTCTTTTTCGAGTTTTTCAAGTTCTCGCATGAACACCAATTGTTCTTTTTTAGACATGGCCTCAAGACCCACCTCTTGTTGGACCTTCATATCTTTCAAACGCTTGATAGAAGTTTTAACAGTTTTGAAGTTGGTCAACATGCCACCCAACCAGCGCTGATCGACAAAAGGCACAGCCGCCCTTTTGGCTTCAGAGGAGATGATTTCACGGGCTTGGCGTTTGGTGCCAACCATTAAGATAGTTCCACGGTTTGCTGCCAATTGCTTGGCAAACTTCATCGCATCTTGGAACATGGGCAATGATTTTTCCAAGTTGATGATGTGGATTTTGTTGCGATGGCCGAAAATGAAGGGGGCCATTTTGGGGTTCCAAAAGCGTGTTTGATGACCGAAATGGACACCAGCTTCCAGCATTTCGCGCATGGATGTAGACATAAATAAACTCCAAAGGTTAAGTCTGAGCCAGTTCTTTATTGCCACAACTTAAGTTTTAAGCTGAACAACACCTTGTGGGAACTGGTTTGGGATTTGCTTATCGCAAGGGACCTTGCAATTCAAAAGCAGGCTGATTTTAGCATACTGATATGCGCCAAACCCATGGGTTTTGCTAGCCGCGCCCCACGAATGGCATGTTGGTGGCCATCACAGTGTGAAAGAGCACATTGGCAGATAAAGGCATATTGGCCATGTAAAGCACTGATTCACCCACATGCTTGACATCCATCAGTGGCTCTTTGGCAATGTCACCATTGGCCTGCAGAATGCCCGTGGCCATTTTGGCGACCATCTCAGTCGCTGCGTTGCCAATATCAATTTGTCCCACTGCGATTCCATATTTGCGCCCATCAAGAGCAGCGGTTTTGGTCAACCCTGTGACTGCATGTTTGGTTGCGGTGTAAGCAATCGAGTTGGGTCGCGGCGTATATGCAGAAATAGACCCATTGTTGATGATTCTTCCGCCTTGAGGGGTTTGCGATTTCATCGCAATGAAGGCTTGTTGTAAACAGTAAAACATGCCGTTGAGATTGATATCAACCACATTGCGCCATTGCTCCACGCTTAACTCTTCCAGAGGAACGCCAGGCGCACTTATGCCTGCATTGTTAAAAAGTAAGTCGATACGGCCCCATTGATTCAGCACTTGGGCAAAGAAGTTTTTGACAGCTTGCGGGTCAGCCACATCGGCCGACAGTGGCAAACACGCCTCGGGCAACAGGGATGCATGCGCGACTTCCTCCAAGGGTTGCAAACGCCTACCCACCAAGGCAACACGCCAACCATCTGCCAACAAAGCCAAGGCTGCAGCTTTGCCTATACCGGTACCAGCGCCAGTCACGATGGCTATTTTGGGGTGGGACATACACAAATCTCCTTTATGTTTTTTTAACGGCGACTTTTTGTTTTTTGTTTGGCGTTGGCCGCATTCTTTTTGACCGCCACTTTGGCGGCTGGGGGCGAAGATTTGGAGACATTTTTTACCGCGTTTTTACTGCTTCGGTTTTGAGATCGCCCTGACTTCCTAGGTGAAGATGGGTGGCTACGCAAAGGCTTATCCACCGAAGCAGCACCCTCCTCTGGCACCCAACGAAAGTCGATTTTTCGACCGTCAAGATCGACCCGACTGACTTGAACCCTGACCCTGGCGCCAACGCTGTAGCGAATCCCGGTACGCTCACCACGCAACTCCTGACGGGTTTCATCAAACTTGAAATAGTCGCCGCCCAACTCGGTGATGTGAACCAAGCCCTCCACATACATAGCGTCCAGAGTAACAAAAACACCAAATGCGGTGACGCCAGAGACGGTTCCGCTGAAATCTTCCCCCAAATGCTCGCGCATGTACTGGCATTTGAGCCATGCCTCCACATCGCGGCTGGCCTCGTCAGCACGCCGTTCGTTGGCACTGCAATGCAGGCCTGCGGCCTCCCAGGCTTGCTGCTCAGCAGATGGTTTTTGCACAACTGCTGAGGATTTTTCTTTTAACCGTGCTTGTGCAGCCAAACGTCTGGCCAACTTCACATGCGCCTCACCCGGAACAGGCAGTCCTGGCAACTGGTAGCGGCGACCCGTCAAAATAGAGCGGATGACCCGGTGAACCAGCAAGTCGGGGTAGCGTCGAATCGGGCTGGTGAAATGGGTGTAGGCAGGATAGGCTAAGCCAAAGTGTCCACTGTTCATCGGTGTGTAAATGGCCTGCTGCATAGAGCGCAACAACATGGAATGAATTTGCTGCGCATCGGGTCGCTCTTTGCTGGCTTGCGCAATGGCTTGGTACTGACCAGGCGTGGGGTTTTCACTCAAGGTGGCAGGCACACCCATGGCCTTGAGGTAGTTGCGCAAGGTTTCCCGTTTTTCCGGTGTCGGACCTTCGTGGACACGGAAAACAGCTGGGTGCTTGGCTTGCAAAATAAAGTCGGCGCTGCACACATTGGCCGCCAACATGGCCTCTTCAATTAAGCGGTGAGCTTCGGTGCGAACTCTGGGAACAATCTTTTCAATTCGACCACTGTCATCGCAAATAATTTGGGTTTCGGTTGTCTCGAAATCTACAGCACCGCGCTTTTCACGGCCCTTAAGTAAAGACCGATACACATCATGCAAATGAATCAGGTCTTGGACTCTGTCTTTGTATTTGGCTGCTTGGGGTCCTCGGGTGTTGGACAAAATAGCAGCTACATCGGTATAGGTAAAACGCGCATGACTGTGCATGACCGCTTGGTAAAACTGGTAGGCATGGACTTGCCCGGCCTCGTCGACAAGCATGTCGCAGACCATGCAAAGACGGTCAACCAAGGGATTGAGTGAGCACAAACCATTGGATAATTTTTCAGGCAGCATGGGGATCACGCGTCTAGGGAAATAAACGCTGGTTGCTCGCTCGTAGGCGTCTACATCGATAGCACTGGCTGTTTCAACGTAATAGCCCACATCTGCAATAGCCACCAGCAAGCGCCATCCTTTTTGCTTGCCAAACGTAGCGGGCTCGCAGTAAACCGCATCGTCAAAGTCGCGTGCATCTTCACCATCGATAGTGACCAGCGCAATATCGCGCAGATCGATACGGTCAACCAAGTCTTTGGCTCTGACCTTGACGGGTAAGTCAGCAGCAAGAGCCAGACAAGCGGAAGAAAACTGATGAGGTACGCTGTATTTGCGAACCGCAATTTCAATTTCCATTCCCGCGTCATCCATTTCGCCCAAAACTTCTTTGACGCGACCCACGGGCTGACCAAACAAGCTGGGCACCTCAGTCAATTCGACAACAACGACTTGACCGACTTGGGCATTGCCCGTCGCAGCTTTGGGAATCAGAATGTCTTGCCCATAGCGCCGGTCTTCAGGCGCCACCAACCACACACCGCTTTCTTGCAGCAAGCGACCAATGATGGGTTGCTGAGGCCTGTCAAGGATTTCGACAATGCGCGCTTCTGGACGCCCTTTACGATCGAAACGCGTGACTCTTGCAATCACACGGTCTCGGTGAATGACAGCCCGCATTTCATTGGCGGGCAAATACACATCGGATTGACCATCATCGCGCTGTATAAAGCCGTGCCCATCGCGATGACCCTCTACTGTTCCTTCGAATGTTTCAAGAAGTCCAGCGCTTGGAGTTGATTTTTGTTTGATAGAATCCTCTGCTTTCCTGAGAGCCCAGGTGGCGGAATTGGTAGACGCACTAGTTTCAGGTACTAGCGAGTAACTTCGTGGGGGTTCGAGTCCCTTCCTGGGCACCAATCTTAACGAACATCAAACAGGCATCCCAATCAAGTCATGCCCTTGAGCTTGAAGGATACGCACCTTGATGAAGTCTCCAACCCGATAGCTTTTACTTAATTTTTCGGGTGGGAGTAAGTGCACGACTCCGTCAATTTCCGGCGCATCTGAATAGGTTCTACCTACACCGCCTTGTTTACCGAGCGCTTTGGCAGAATCTACCAACACTTGCATGGTGGAGCCCACACGGCGTTGAAGTTTTTGAATCGAAATTTTTTCGGCCACTTGCATGAAGCGCGCACGTCGCTCTTGCCTAACTTCTATCGCAAGCATGCCAGGTAAATCATTGGCCGTGGCGCCGTCAACCGCACTGTAGGCAAAACAACCTGCGCGATCAATTTGTGCTTCTTCTAAAAATTGCAGTAAATGTTCGAACTCTGCTTCGGTTTCACCCGGAAAGCCTGCGATGAAAGTGCTTCTGATGACCAATTCAGGACACTGCTCTCGCCAGCGTTGCAAACGTTCTAAATTTTTCTCCCCGTTGGCCGGTCGCTGCATGCGCTTGAGCACATCGGGGTGACTGTGTTGGAAAGGCACATCCAAATACGGCAACACTCGGCCATTGGCCATCAAGGGAATTAAGTTGTCTACCGTGGGGTAAGGGTAGACATAGTGCAAGCGCACCCAAGCAGAAAAAGGCTCGGCGATTTCAGCCAAAGCTTGGACCAATTCAAGGGTACGGGTTTTAACCGGTCGCCCGTCGTAAAAGCCTGTTTGATAACGCACATCCACACCATAAGCTGAAGTGTCTTGGCTGATGACCAACAACTCTTTAACGCCACTCTCAAACAAAGCTTGGGCTTCGCGCAACACATCCCCAATGGGACGCGAAACCAAGTCGCCCCGCATAGAGGGAATAATGCAAAAGGTGCATCGGTGGTTACAACCTTCGCTGATTTTCAAATAGGCATAGTGTTTGGGTGTGAGTTTGATGCCCGCTGCAGGAACCAAATCTATAAAGGGATCGTGGGGCTTTGGCAAATGCGCATGAACCGCGTCCATGACCTCTTGAGTGGCATGCGGGCCCGTGACTGCCAGCACACTGGGGTGCATGGCTTTCACCACATTGCGTCCATCGGCTTGCGACTTCGCGCCAAGGCAACCCGTGACAATCACTTTCCCATTTTCAGCCAAAGCTTCGCCAATGGTGTTGAGGCTTTCTTGAATAGCGTCATCGATAAAACCACAGGTGTTCACGATAACTAAATCGGCGCCTGAAAAAGTTTTAGAAGTTTGATAACCCTCGGCACTCAACTGTGTGAGGATGAGCTCTGAATCTGTCAAAGCCTTGGGGCAACCCAAACTGACAAAACCAACGGTAGGCGCAGACATCAGCGCTTGAGTCCCATAGCGCTGAGCATCTGCTGCTGCATCTGAGCCAACATTTGCTGGGACTGCTCGGTGTAACTGCCCATCAATCCCGAAAGCATAGGCGACTGTGTGGTCATGACTTGCGCCCACAGTTCAGGAGAAAGATGCTTGCTTTGCTCCGCCACCTGCATTTGTAAATCGGTGAAGGTTTGAACATTTTTTTCTAAATAGTTGCCCATAAAACCTTGCATGGCATGACCATAGAAACGAATGATATTGGTCAAGGCAGCTTCAGAGAACATGGGCACGCCTGCGGCTTCTTCTTCCAAAATGATTTGCAACAAAATACTGCGTGTCAGGTCTTCGTTTGTTTTGGCTTCAACCACCTTGAAAGCCTCGCCTTGAACAACAAAAGCCTTCACCTCTTGCAATGTGATGTAACTGGAGGTTTGGGTATCGTAGAGGCGTCGGTTGGGGTATTTTTTGATCAGACGCAAAGGATTCGGTTCATTGGAAGCTGAACCAGGTGTGTCTGCCGATGAGGATGATTTGCGTGCCAAAAGAGAATCCTGTTTGGGGGGTTTGCAAAAGCGTCTTTGCAAAACGACGAGCAGGTTGAGGGCACAGCAAAGAGTGGTAGGCGCGATTGGACTCGAACCAACGACCCCCACCATGTCAAGGTGGTGCTCTAACCAGCTGAGCTACGCGCCTTCGTTGCCGAACGGGCGTATTC
>Ga0209550_10000283_pt1 | contig 45433 bp, 32 predicted proteins | sample LauGreSuBDMM15SN_2_FD_187567 | JGI IMG/M metagenome (GOLD analysis project Ga0209550, IMG submission 187567) | Freshwater lake microbial communities from Lake Michigan, USA - Su13.BD.MM15.SN (SPAdes) (version 5) | ecosystem: Environmental > Aquatic > Freshwater > Lake | place: Lake Michigan...
GAAGACGTGCAAGGCCTCGCGAAAAACCGCAAACGAGCCCGCGAGGGAAATCCGCATCCCTGTCTGATGGCTCGTCGCGATGAGTGCAAAGAGCGCGTTCCTGCCGATCGGCGTTTTTCCGGCCCGTCAATCCGCGGGCCGAGGACGAGTGGCGGTCACCGGCAGCACTGGTTTTTTTGTCATAATGATTTTTTTCTTGGTGACGGTCGCAACGCCGTCGAGCACTGAACCCCTATGCGCTCCGCCGTCACACTCTCGCTCGTGCCTCAGGCTAGGGGAGGTCCTTTTGTCTATTGGGACGGAATGGAAGACGCGTGCGCGCAGGCCGCCGCACTCGGATTCGATGCAGTGGAGATATTCCCGCCGAACGCCGCCGCGCTCGATGTCGCTGCCGTGCGCACCGTGGTGATGAAACATCATCTTGCCGTTGCGGCTGTGGGCACCGGCGGCGGCTGGGTCGTTGAAAAACTCACGCTCACCCACCCGGATGCCGCCGTGCGGCAGCGCGCCCGGGACTTCATCCGGGCTATCATTGACGTCGCAGGGGCGCTCGGTGCCCCCGCCATTATCGGTTCGATGCAAGGCCGTTGGGACGCCGCCATCGGTGTCACCCGCGAGCAGGCGCTCGCGTGGCTCGCCGAGGCACTCGCGGATCTCGGCGCGCAGGCGTCGCGGCACGGCGTCCCGCTGCTCTACGAGCCGCTCAATCGTTACGAGACCAATCTTTTTAACCGCATCGGCGACACCGCTGTCTGGTTGCGGACGCAGAGCATCCCCAACGTCCGCGTGCTGGCTGATCTGTTCCACATGAATATCGAGGAGCCCGACTCTGCGGCGGCGTTGCGCGAGGCCGGCGACCTCGTGGGGCACGTTCACTTCGCCGACTCCAATCGCCGCGCGATCGGCTTTGGCCAGACGAACGTCGCGTCGATCATCGCAGCGCTGCGCGCCATCGGCTACCAAGGCTATCTTTCAGCGGAGATATTTCCTCTGCCCGACGCCCGCTCCGCAGCGGCTCAGACCATCCAGTCCTTCAAGCAGGCCCTCGCGTCCCTCTGATATTCCCATGCTCAAGACCACGCTCACGCACCCTGATATTCTGCGCGTCATCGCGCGGGCCGGCCACCACGCGAAAATCCTCATCGCGGACGGCAACTATCCCGCCTCCACCAAGCGCGGCCCGCAGGCTGAGCTCATCTCGCTGAACCTATCGCCCGGCGTCGTCACGGTCGCGCAGGTCCTGCGCGCACTGCTCAGTGCGGTCCCGGTCGATCGCGTCAACACCATGGGCATCCCGCCCGACGATCCCTACGCGAAATTCGGCGAGCCGCCGGCTTGGGCCGAGTATCGGAGTATTCTGGACGAGACCGGTGCCCGGGCCGATGGCGGCGCACCGCTGGCGCTCGAACCAATTCTAAAATGGGATTTTTATAAGCAGGTCGAAAGTCCCGATCATGTTCTCACCGTCCAGACTGCCGACCGGGCACTGTGGGCCAACGTGCTTCTCACCGTCGGCTGCCGGACTGACTAAGAAAATAATTCCTTTCCCCCATGCAAACCCGCCGTCTCGGTCAGACTGATCTCCACGTCCCTGTCCTCAGCTTTGGTGCCAGCTCGCTCGGAGCAGAGTTTCGCAGCGTCACCCTCGACGAGGCGCTCGGCAGCGTGCGCGTCGCGCTCGAAAATGGGCTTTCGCTCATCGACACGTCGCCGTTTTACGGCCGGGGCATGAGCGAGGTCCTCCTCGGCATCGCGCTCAAAGGTGTGCCGCGCGACAGCTACACACTCTGCACCAAGTTGGGGCGTTACGACCTCCCCCATTTCGACTTCTCCGCCAAACGCGTCGCCGAGAGCGTGGACGTTTCCCTACATCGCCTCGGCACCGACCATCTCGACATCATCCTGTGTCACGACATCGAGTTCGTGCCGATGCAGCAAATCGTCGACGAGACGATCCCCGCGCTGCGCAAAATCCAAAAGGCCGGAAAAGCCCGCTACATCGGGTTTAGCGGTTACCCGATGAAAATTTTCAAGTTCATCCTTGAGCAGACGAGCGTCGACTGCGTGCTCAGCTACAACCAATACACGCTGCAAAACACGCGCTTCGCCGACGAGGCTGTGCCCTATCTGATTTCGAAAAATGTCGGGGTGATGTCCGCCGGACCGTTCAGTGCGCGCCTGCTCACGAACGCTCCCTTGCCGGTGTGGCTTAAGGAGCCCGAGACCGTGAAGGCCGCCGCCCGCGCTGCCGCCGCGCATTGCGCGAGCCGCGGTTCGGACATTGCAAAACTCGCGCTCCAATTCTCCCTCGCAAATCCCGACATCGCCACGACCGTCGCCGGTAGCGCGAATCCGCACAACATTCGCAATTGGGCCAAGTGGGCCTCCGAGCCGATCGACCACGAGCTCCTCGCCGAGGTGCAGGCCATTTTTGCTCCGGTGAAAAACCTCGGGCACACAGAGGGCTTGCCGGAAAATAACTGATTTTGAAAACGCTCGTCGTCTGCACGTCGGCGCATCCTCATCGCGCCGCACCCCCGTCGCTCCTCGTCGCTCTCCAGATATTCCGATGAAAGCCATCCTCCTCGAAAAACCGCTCACCCTCCGTCCACTCGATTTGCCTGAGCCCGCCGCACTCGCACCCGGTGAGGCGCTCGTGCGTGTGCATCGCATCGGGATTTGCGGTTCCGATTACGGCGGGTATCTCGGCAAAATGCCGTTCTACTCCTACCCGCGCATTCCCGGGCACGAGCTCGGCGTCGAAGTGCTCGCGGTCGGTGAGGGCGTGACGAATGTCCGGCCCGGTGACCGCTGCTCGGTGGAGCCGTACATCAACTGCCAGCGGTGTTACTCTTGCCGCCGCGGCCTCACCAACTGCTGCGAACAGCACCAGACGCTCGGCGTGATGTGCGACGGCGGTATGTGCGAACGTGTTAACCTTCCTGCGCGCAAGCTCCACGTCTCAACGAAACTCAGCTACGAGCAGCTCGCTCTGGTCGAGACGCTGGGCATCGGTTGTCACGCCGTAGACCGCGCTGGCGTGAAGGCCGGGGAAAATGTGCTGATCATCGGCGCGGGCCCCATCGGCCTCAGCGCGCTCGAGTTTGTTAAGGTCGCCGGCGCTACCGCCATTGTGATGGATATGAACGCCGCGCGTCTCACGTTCTGCCGCGATCGCATGGGTGTCGCTCACACCATCGTCGCGCGTGGTGACGGCTCCGAACTCACCGCGCTCAGCACGATCACGAACGGCCAACTCGCCGATGTCGTGATCGACGCCACCGGCAGCAACAAATCAATGAGCCACGCGCTGAACTATTGCGCTTTCGGCGCCCGCCTCATTTTGGTCGGCATCACCCAGCAGGAAATCCAGTTTCCTCACGCACCGGCGCTCCACCGCCGCGAACTCACGATCATGGGCTCCCGCAACGCGCTCACGCGTGACTTCGCCCGCATCATTAGTCTGATCGAGGAGGGCACCATCGACACGGGGCCGTGGATTACCCATCGCGCAAGTTTTGACGATCTGATCGCCGAGTTTCCCACCTGGCTGAAGCCGGAGACCGGCGTGATCAAGGCAATCGTGGCAGTGACGTAGTCGGGCCCGACTGCGCGCAGTTTTTCAGTGGCTCTGCCATGCTGATGAACCGGTCGTGCCGGGAAGGTTAGTAGAACACCGTGCGGTCGAGGCTCCGATATTGAATCGCCTCAAGGAGGTGAGGAGCCTCGATCTTTTCGGTGCCCGCGAGATCGGCAATGGTGCGGGCAACTTTCAGGATGCGATCGTAGGCGCGGGCCGAGAGGCTGAGTTGCTCCATCGCCTGCTGCAGCAAATCGCCGAGCGTGGAGTCGATCGCGCAATGCTTGCGGATGTGCGCGTTGGTCATGCGCGCGTTGGCGGTGACTTTCGTGCCGGAAAATCGCTGCTGCTGCCGTCCCCGTGCGGCTTGGACGCGGTCGCGCAGCGGGGCGGAAGGCTCGCCCAGTTTTTCGTTGCGCAACTCGGCGATCGATAAGGCCGGGGCTTCGATGTGAATGTCGATGCGGTCGAGTAATGGTCCGCTGATACGCGCGCGATAGCGCTGAATTTCACCGGGCGAACAGCGACATTCGTGACGAGGGTCACCCAAGTAGCCGCATTTGCAGGGATTCATCGCGGCGACGAGCATGAATGCGCACGGCAGGGTTACCTTGCCGGCACTACGCGAGATGGTGACATCGCCGTCTTCGAGGGGTTGGCGGAGGACCTCGAGCGCAGACCGTTTGAACTCGGGTAGTTCGTCGAGGAAGAGCACGCCGTGATGCGCGAGGGAAATTTCCCCGGGGCCCGGAATGGTGCCGCCGCCGAGCAGCGCGACATCGGAGACCGTGTGGTGTGGCGAGCGAAAGGGGCGTGCCCCCCACGTCATCTCTCCGCTGATCGTGCGACCGGCAGCGGAGTGGATGCTGAGGATCTCGAGATGTTCATCGAGGGTGGGGGCGGGCATTACGGTAGGGATCCGTTTTGCGACCATGGACTTCCCGGAACCGGGCGGTCCGATCATTAGAATATTATGTGAACCCGCGACGGCGACCTCGACGGCGCGACGAAGAGCGTGCTGACCTTTGATCTCGGAAAAATCCGCCGCGCCGTCCGCGGCGGGAGCGCTGGCGCGTCGGCGTGCGGCCTTGGGATCGAGTGGCGTCAGCGGTCGCTCTCCGCTCAGAAAGCGCGCCGCGCTGTCCAAGGAAGCTACGGCGTAAACTTCCACACCCTCAACCAGTGCGGCTTCCTCGGCGGACAGGGCTGGAAGGAGCAAGCCGCGTTTGCCGAGTGACCGCGCGAGGCGGGCCATCGCAAGGGCTCCGCGCACCGGCCGCGTGGCGCCGGAAAGGCTGAGTTCGCCGGCGATGAGCCAGTCGGCGAGATTGGCGGATTTGAGCTGACCGGTCGCGGCGAGGATGCCGAGCGCGATGGGCAGGTCGTAGAACGGTCCTTCTTTGCGCAGGTTGCCGGGGGCAAGGTTGATGGTGGTACGCGTGCGGGGCGGCTGGAACCCGCTGTTGTTGAGTGCGGTAAACACCCGGTCCGTCGATTCCTTCACTGCCGTGTCGGCGAGTCCCACGAGAAACCATTTAGGCTCGCCGGCTTCACCGGCGTTGACCTCGACGTGGACGAGTTCGGCGTCGATACCTTGGAGGGCGGCGGAGGTTATCGTCGCGAGCATGAGGCGCGACTTTTCTGCGGACTGGACGCGGCGCGAGTCACTTCTTCTTCAATTTAGGTGTCAACGTGACCGCGTTGCGCCGCTCAATTTCGGCGATGTTTTTCTCAACGGCGTCAAGATAGGCATTGGCTCCGTGGGGATAGGGCAGCGCCAAGAATCGATAGACGGCTTGGCAATCACTCTCAAGTTTTGGTTGCACAAATTTCCGCCAGAACAGGGGCGTGCGCAGGGCGACGTCACTCTCAGACTTAAACGCCCGGCGCGAGGGAGGGAGGTGGATGAAGTCGTCCGATTCCTTGAATTCGTGGAACAGGATGCTCATTTCATCAGGATAGTCGGCGGCAGCCATCTGACCGAGATAGTCGGCGGTGGCGAGGGCGCATCCGATGATCCGCTCGAAGGGTTCGCAGATTTTTTGGCGACTGATATCCTTCTTCTGTCCGGTGCAGTTGATGGCGCCAAGCACGGCATCGACTTCATAGTCGTTGGCGCCTAGGGTGGGTAAATAGGATGCGACAAACGCACAGCTGCGCAGCACGTGACAGTAAGTGTATTTCGCGCCGGTGCCGCCGGTGTCGGAGCGAAGTTTTAGGTAGCCAGTGTCGTGGAGGAGGACCGCCGAGATACCGAGTTCGAACTGGCGGGCAGTGAGGCGGGGCTGAACTCCGGCGGCGTGTCGGCCGGCCAACAGGAGCGTCATGCACACGGTCGCTTGGAGCGTATGCTCGAAGTCATGATAGCGCAGGTCGGCGGCGGCATAGTCGGGGTGCCGCCCGGAAAATAGCGTAACCATGTCCTGAAAAATTGTCTCTAGCCACGCCAAGCTGGCATCGGGATACAGTTCCGAAAATTTCTTTTCTACGAACACGGCGACGTTCGGCGCATTCTTTGTATCTACGTAAGGAAAAACCGACGGCGCGGGAGAAGTTTTTTTAGGTCGTCCCATAAAAAGAGGGGGGTAGTCAACTGCGGGTACATTTCGATTAAGGATTTGCCGACTTGCTCAGCAAGCTCAAAGCTGGGTCATCTACTCTACTATCATCATATGATCGTCGGAATTACGGGAGGTATCGGCTGTGGTAAGTCGAAAGTGGGGCGTTTGTTTGAGCAACGGGGATTTTCCCTCATCGACTCGGATGCGCTCGTGCGGGAGCGCGTACTGCCCTGTGCCGGTGTCGTCGCAGCGGTGCGCAGCCGGTACGGGACGGGCGTGCTAGCAGACGATGGCACGATCGACCGGGCCAAATTGGGTGTACACGTTTTTTCGCATGACGAGGAGCGGCGGTGGTTGGAAGACCTGACGCATCCGCTGGTGTTTGCGATTTGGCGCGAAGCGTTTGCGGCTCGCCCGGACCAGCATTGGGCTGTGGAGGTCCCGCTGTTATTCGAGAAAGGTTTGGAGAATTGGTTTGATTTCACGGTATGCGTCGCCTGTTCTCCCGACCGACAACTCGCCCGACTGGAGCAACGCGGTCTTCCGCGCGGGCTCGCCGGGCAGCGAATCTCCAAGCAGCTGCCGTTGGTGCAGAAGATCGAGCGGTCTGACTTCGTCTTATGGAATGAGGGATCCCCCGATTTTCTGCAGGCCGAAGTTGATGCTCTGATCGAAGTCCTCACGTGTCAGTCTTGAAACCTCCTCTTGTCCCGTGCGTCTGACGCACGGGCTCCCCCCGTATTTCCACAGAATCCTCCATGGCCCTCACTCCTAAATCTGACGATCGTTCGTCTGCCGCCGCCGCCGGCGGCGAAAACAAAAAAACGCGCCGCCCGAGCGCTCCTCGCGCGCGCAAGCCGAAAGCCGAAAAGAGCCCGAAACCGGCGAGCGCCGAGAAAGCACCGAAGGCCGAACCCGCTGAGCGGGCTCCCCGAGCCGAAAAATCTGCGCGAGTGGAGAAACCGATCCGCCCCTTGCGGGCGGAACGCCAGGTAAAGAATGTCTCGTCAGCCCAAGCTTCGACCCCCGAGTTCCGCTTCGAGGCTCCGGTTTCGGCGCCTGCTCCCATCCAGGCACCTCTACCGGTAGCTCCGCGTGCTGAGCCCGCGCCAACGCCAGCGCCCGCGCCAACGCCCGCGCCAACTCCCGCGCCCGCGCCAACGCCCGCGCCAACTCCCGCCCCAATATCAACGCCCACGCCGGCCTCTGAGCCGCAAGCTCGTGAAGGTGGCGGTGACCGGCGTTCAGACGGTGAAGCCCGCTCCGACGGTGTGACGCGGGAAGCATTTGTGCCTTCCGCGCAGACGGCCGCTCGCGACCAGTCCGCGCCTTCGAACCCAGGGGTGTCTGCTCCGAGCAGTGGTACCGGCAACGGTGGCGGCCAGCCTCAGCAACAAGGCGGCGGCGGGCGTGGAGAGTGGCAGGATCGTGGGGGAGGCGGACGTGATGCTTGGAAGCAAGGTAAGCGTAAACGTGGTCGCCACGGCAACGGTGGTGGCGGAGGCTGGCAATCTGGCGGTGGGGGTGGCGGTGGGGCTGGTGGTCAAGCTCGCGAACCCTACCAACCGCATCCGCCGCAGCCGGCGCCTCCGAGCACGACGCCCGTCTTCGGCGATCTGCCCAATCCAGCGCGCTTTAACGACCTCGCGGCCCTCGACGCGCTCGCGCAACAGCTTGCCGTCGGCACTGGCGATACACTTTGGGTCAACGAACTCTACGCCTTGCCGCTCGGTGAGCTCACGGCGTTTGCGCGCCGATTCGGCGTCGTGTTCGAAGGGGCACCGAATCGTCGGCAACTGCTGACGCAGATTTTCACCACCGCCGGAGCCAACAACCGGGTTATCCGGGACCGTGGCTATATCGACGTGACGGATCGCGGCGCGTTTGTCGTTCATGAGCACGTCAATTACCGGCTCTACCCGGACGACCCTTATTTGCCGGAAAGCTTGATCAAGCGCTACGGTCTCAAGCGCGGCCACAAGCTCGAAGTCGTGTTGCAAGCTCCGCAACTCGGTGAGCGTTGCCCGTCGGTGGTCGGCATAATTTCGGTCATGGGTCTTGAGCCGGATCAGATCGCCAACGTGGTGCCGTTCGAGGAGCTCGTCCCTTACTATCCGCTCAAGCGGATTTTGTTGGAGTCGGAGGAGATCCATCCGAAGGACGTCTCGATGCGCGCGGTGGATATCCTCACGCCGATTGGTTTCGGTCAGCGCGGCCTGATCGTTGCGCCTCCCCGCACGGGCAAAACTGTTTTGCTCCAAAATATCGCAAATTCGATTTCGGCCAATAGCCCGGAGGTCAAACTCATCCTCTTGCTGATCGACGAACGCCCGGAGGAGGTCACGGATTTCAAGCGCCACACGAAGGGCGAGGTTGTTTCTTCAACCTTCGACGAAACGCCCGAGAGCCACATTCATTGCGCGGAGATGGTCATCGAGATTTGCCGGCGCCGCGTCGAACAAGGTGAGCATGTCGTGATTCTCCTCGACTCCATCACCCGCCTCGCCCGGGCCTACAACGCGCTCAGCGGCAATGGTGGGAAAACGATGTCCGGCGGACTCGAATCCAATGCCCTGCAGAAACCGAAACGCTTCTTTGGTTCGGCGCGTAACATCGAAGGTGGCGGGAGTCTCACGATCATCGCCAGCGCGCTGATCGACACGGGCTCACGCATGGATGAAATCATCTTCGAGGAGTTCAAGGGCACGGGTAATAGTGAGCTCCACTTAGACCGTGGCCTCGTGGAGCGTCGGATTTTCCCGGCGATCAACATCGACCGGTCAGGGACCCGCAAAGAAGAGCTCATCTACCACCCCGAGGAACTGCAGCGCATTTACGGACTGCGGCGCGCCATGCAGGGCCTTGGTCCGATCGAGTCGATGGAGATGTTGATCAGTCGGCTGAAGAAGACGAAGTCCAACGCCGAGTTCCTCCTCAGCCTCGCTCGCCAATAATCCTCCGCCCGCGCGATGACTCCCAGTACCCCGCCCCCCACCACCGCCACCGCCGCCGACGATTTTGTCATTCAGTTGGCCCTCGACCGCGGATTGCTGAGTCCGAGCCAAGTCGGGGCGGCCCGCGCGGTGGTCGCTGGTCACACCGATCTTGCGACGGCGACCCCGCGGCTGTTTGCGGTGCTGGTCGGGCAGGGGGCACTCAACGCTCGTCGCGTCGCTGAAATGCTCGCGGAAGAGTTCGGGATGCAGATGGCTCCGGACATGACGAACATGCGCGTGACCGGGGATACTCTTGACCTTGTGCCACGCGCCATTGCGGCCCGCTATCGCTTGCTTCCGCTGCAGCGGGAGGGCAATCGCCTCCGCGTCGCGATCGCCGATCCGCTCGATACCGACGGCATCGATGCGCTCGGTCATATCGTCAAGCTCACGATCGAGCCCGTCGTAGCGACTGCCGACGAAATTACCGATGCGATCAACCGATTCTACGGCAAGGACGCTAACTCCATCGACGACCTGCTCAACGATCTTTCGGTGACCGGCGGCGGGGGGGATGCCTCAGCGGTCACGACGGAGGCCAGCACGGCGGGCAAGGCGAGCAACACCGAGACTGACGGCCCGATCATCAAGCTGGTTCACCAGATCATGTTTGAGGCGATTCAGCGGCGTGCTTCGGATATCCATTTGGAGCCGCTTGAAAAGCGCTTCCGCGTCCGTTACCGGATCGATGGCGTCTTGCTCGAAGTCGAAAATCCACCCAAGCGCCTCCAGCTCTCGATCATTTCGCGGCTAAAGATCATGGCGAATATTTCGATCGCCGAGAAACGGATACCGCAAGACGGGCGCATCCAGATTTCCGTCGGAGGCAAACAGCTCGATTTGCGCGTGTCCTCGCTGCCGACGGCCCATGGCGAGAGCATCGTAATGCGTATTCTGGACAAAGAAGGGCTCACGCTCGGTTTGCCGGAGCTGGGGTTTTTCCGGGACGATGCCGCGACGTTCGAACGATTGATCGCGTTGCCCGACGGTATTCTGCTGGTGACCGGACCCACCGGCTCCGGCAAGACGACGACGCTCTACGGCTGCCTCCATTTTATCAACAAGCCCGACCGCAAGATCATCACGGTCGAGGATCCGGTCGAGTATCAGCTGAACGGTATCAATCAGGTGCCCGTGCGCCACGACGTGGGCATGACCTTTGCATCCGCCCTCCGCGCGATGCTGCGGCAGGCCCCGAACATTGTTATGGTCGGCGAAATTCGCGACCTCGAGACCGCCGAGATCGCGATCAACGCCTCGCTGACCGGCCACATGGTTTTTTCGACGCTGCACACCAATGATGCGCCGGGTGCGATCACGCGGCTCATCGATATCGGGGTAAAACCCTTTCTGGTGTCGACCTCGCTGCGCTGCGCGATGGCCCAGCGGCTCGTCCGCAAGATTTGTGCGAAGTGCAAGAAGCCGATGACGCCCACCGCGCAAGAGCTGCGCTCCCTGAACATCAATCCGGCGCAGGCCGCTACCGCGACGTTCGCCCAAGGCGAGGGCTGCGCCGGTTGCAATGCCACGGGCTACCGCGGGCGGATGGGCATTTTCGAGATTTTTGTGATCACCGAGGAAATCCAAAAAATGATCTATGAAGGCGCCGGCGGTGCGAGGCTGCGCGACCGGGCCCGTTCGGCTGGGATGCGGACCATGCGCGAGGATGGCACTCGTAAGGTGACCGCCGGTTTGACCACGATTGAAGAGGTCGTCTCGATCACGGTTGGTGACGCGAGTTAAGCCACGCCAACTGCAAGCGAGTCGCCCCATGAGCTATGAAATGAATGATCTGCTGGATCTGATGGTGGATCAAAGGGCGTCCGATCTCCACCTCCAGGTCGGCCAACCGCCGACGCTCCGTCTGAGCGGCAGCATGACGCCGATCGACGGTCCGCCGCTCACGCCGAGCGATACGGAACGATTGATGCAAGCCATCACGCCTGATGCCCACATCAGCGACGTGAAGCTGAAGGGTGGCGCCGATTTCGCCTTCGCCTTTGGCGATAAGGCGCGTTTCCGCGTGTCGGTGCTGAAGTCGAAAGCCAATTACGGGATGGTGCTGCGGCAGATTCCTCAGAAGATATTGGGCCTTCGCGACATTGGACTGCCGGATAAATTCCGCGAACTGTTGAACCGTCCCCGCGGCCTGATTCTCGTCACCGGACCCACCGGATCGGGTAAGTCCACGACGCTCGCTTCGATGGTGAATTACATCAACGAAACGCGCGACGGCCATATCATCACGATCGAGGATCCCATCGAGTATCATCACGGCCATAAGCGGTGCATCGTGACGCAGCGCGAGGTGCCCGTGGATGTCCCCAGTTTTTCCGAAGCGATCCGCCGGGGGCTCCGGCAGGACCCGGATATCATTATGGTCGGTGAAATGCGGGACCTCGAGACGATCGAGGCGGCCGTCAGCGCGGCCGAGACGGGGCATTTGGTCTTTGGCACGCTGCACACGAACGGCGCGGCAAAGACGGTGGACCGCATCGTCGACGCCTTTCCGGCGAACACGAAGGACATTATTCGCACGCAACTCGCTTCATCACTCGTGGGCGTCATCTCCCAAGTGCTTTGCAAAAAAATTGGCGGCGGCCGGATCGCAGCCTACGAGATCATGGTCAATACGACCTCCATCGCTGCGCTGATTCGTGAAAACAAAACGTTCCGCATAACGTCGGACATCCAGACGGGAGCCCATCTCGGAATGATCACGTTGGACGCTCACCTGATGAGCTTGGTGAACCGTGAACTGGTGGCACCGGAAGAGGCGCTCCAAAAGGCGCAGGACACCAATCTGATGCGCGAAAATTTTATCAAGATGGGCTTGAACTTCCGCGAGATTTGAGTCCTTCCCTTCACCTCCACCCCGCCTGATGTTTCCGACTCACAGTCCCGCCATCTACGAGTTCCTGAAAGAGCACCGGCTCGTCGAGCAGGCGCAACTCGACGAACTCAATGAAGAACACAAGGCCACGGGTAAGCCGTTGGCCGACGTCGTCGTCGATCTCGGCATCATCGAGAAATCCTCCCTGCTTCACCGCATCGCCGAACACCTCGGCTACGATTATCTCGTGGAGCTTCCCGTCCAGTTTCCGGGCGAAGCCATTGCTGCAATCACCGGCAAGCTCGCGCGCGATTACGGCGTGATGCCGCTGAGCGCCGACGAGCAGAATATCGACCTCCTCGTCAGCGATCCTTTCAACTCGCAGGCCATCGACGACCTCACGTTCGCCCTAGGTCGCAATGTCCGGCTCTTTTTCGCGGACCCCGACAAGATCGATGTGCAGATCAAACAGCACTACGGTGAGGACGAGGCCAGCATCGACGACCTCCTGCAGGAAATCAATTCGGGCAGTCTGCCCACGGATGGGCGCGCTCTGTCCGAGCGCGACATCGAGTCGATGGCGGAGCAGACGCCGATCATTCGTTTCGTGAATCTCGTCATCGGCCAAGCCATCCGCGACAAGGCGAGCGACATCCACTTCGAGCCGTTTGAACACGAGTTCAAGATCCGCTATCGCATAGACGGTTCTCTTTACGAAATGGCGCCTCCCCCCAAGGCGCTGTCCCTGCCCATTCTGTCGCGGCTCAAGGTCCTCGCTTCGCTTAACATCGCCGAGCGCCGCATCCCGCAGGACGGACGTATCAAGATCACCATCGGTGGACGGCAGGTGGATCTGCGCGTCTCGACCTTGCCGACGCAATTCGGTGAGAGCGTGGTGCTGCGCGTGCTGGATCAGTCGGCGGTGCAGCTCGACATCTCGCAACTCGGTATGCCGCCGGACGTGTTTAACGGCATTCAGGAGATTGTTCGTCGCCCCAATGGTATTTTCATCGTCACGGGCCCGACCGGCTCCGGGAAAACGACCACGCTCTACAGCGGTCTGCGGATCATTAACACTGCGGACCTCAAGCTGCTCACCGCCGAGGACCCGGTTGAATACGAGATCGAAGGCATCATGCAGGTGCCGGTGAATCCGCTCGTCGGGCTCACGTTTGCCGCGGCGTTGCGCTCCTTCCTCCGCCAAGATCCCGACGTGATCATGGTCGGCGAAATCCGCGATCTGGAGACCGCGCAGATCGCCATCCAGGCATCGCTGACCGGTCACTTGGTGCTTTCGACGCTGCACACGAACGACTCCGCCGGCGCCGTCACGCGACTGGTGGACATGGGCGTGGAACCGTTTCTCATCGCATCCTCACTCGAGGCCGTGCTCGCCCAGCGCCTCGTGCGGCGCGTGTGTGTGCAGTGCCGCACGCCCTATACGCCGCCGCCGGATTTGTTGAAGCCACTCGCGATCTCAGCCGATAGCGTGGGCGACCGGCAGTTTTTTTACGGGAAAGGTTGTCCGACTTGCTCGCAGTCGGGCTATCGCGGGCGCCTCGGCATTTACGAGTGGTTGCGCATGAGCGAGGCGCTCCGCGACCTCATCGGTCAACGTGCATCCACGCTGGTGATCCGGCAAAAAGCGATCGAGCAGGGGATGCGCACGTTGCGGGATGATGGCCTCCGGGCGATCTTTGATGGACATACGTCAATCGAGGAAGTCATCAAATACACTTAACCCCATGGCGAAACTCTCCGTGCGCTCCGAGCCCGCCGCCCCTGTGCCGGCCACCTTTGCAGCCAAAGCGCCGCCGCGGCCTTCGACGGCTTTTAATAGTGGTGCCGCCCCCGCGAAAAAGAAACGCCGCCAGTTTGGCAACGTCACCAACGCGAAAGGCGTCGCGGTCTTTACCCGCCAGCTCGCCACGTTGGTGAAGGCCGGGATGCCCATTCTGCGCAGTCTCGAGGTGTTGGCCCGACAGGAAAAACGTCCCGCGTTCAAAGATGTGCTCGAGACGATCGCTGATACGATTCGCTCGGGTGGAAATTTTTCAGACGGCCTCGCCGCGAACGGCAAGGTTTTTGACCGACTGTACATCAACATGGTGAAGGCGGGTGAGGCCGGCGGCGTGCTCGATACCGTTTTGGAACGTCTTTCGGTATTCATGGAGAAGGCGCAGAAAATCCAAGGCAAGGTGAAGTCTGCGATGATCTATCCGGCCGTGATCGTTTCGGTCGCGTTGGTGATTGTCTCGATTTTGATGATTTTCGTGGTGCCGAAATTCCAGGAAATTTTCACCGGTTTGCTCAAAGGGCAGCCGTTGCCCGCCCTTACGCAACTGTTGTTGGACATAAGTAATTTCCTCAAGGACCAGTATCCCTTTGCGATCGGCGGCCTGATTACAGCCTACTTTGGTTTCAAGTTTTTCGCCCAGATGCGACTGGGCAAACGCCTGATCGATTGGTCGCTCATTCATATGCCGATTGTGGGCGATCTATTCCTGAAGGCGGCCATTGGCCGGTTTACGCGCACCTTCGGGACCTTGCTCTCGAGCGGAGTGCCCATTCTGCAAGCGTTGACGATTACTCGCGATACGAGTGGCAACGTCCACATCGCCGATGCGATCAACGCCGTCCATGACCGCGTGAAGGAAGGCGACAACGTCGCCAAGCCGCTGGAGTCGACGCGTATCTTCCCAGGCATGGTCACGAGTATGATCGAGGTGGGTGAGGAGACGGGTGCGCTGCCCGACATGTTAACCCGGATCGCCGACACTTATGATGAAGAAGTCGACACGGCGGTCGCTGGTCTGACCTCGATCATCGAGCCCATCATGATCGTGTTCATGGCGGTCATGGTCGGCACCATCGTCATCGCGCTGTTCTTGCCGCTCGTGAGCATTATTGAAAACTTGTCCTGACCACAATGCCGCCGGGCTGGTCAGCGAGGCAGGCAGTGCGAACCAGCGTGCAGGCTAGGCGAGTGGTTTTTTCGTCAGGAGTGGGGAGCTCAATCCGGGCAGGCGTTCGGAGAACTCATCGGTCTCTCCGGCCTGGCGCAGCGCCCGCTGGACCATCCCCATCTTGGCGTCGAGATTGTCGATCATGGACACAAAAACGGCCTCGGGAGTCGCGGCATAGACGGCTGCGCCCCACTCGGGTTCGCCTTGGTGCGACAGAATAATATGTTCGAGGCGCTCCAGCAGGTCGGGTGCAAGTCTGGTTTTCATACCGGCTTTGCGTGCGAGTTGGTAGCCGAGCACCACGTGCCCCTGGAGAATTCCGCGGCGGCTGCGTTTGATGGCGAGGGTGCCCTCATATTCAATGACTTTCCCCGTATCATGTAAAAGGATGCCGGCCATCGCGAGGTCAGCGTGCACCTCGGGGTAGAGCGGGAGGAGGGCTCGGCAGGCGCGGGCCATGTGCGTCGTGTGCTCGAGCAGACCGTGGCGATAAGCGTGGTGCATTGCGACGGCGGCTGGAGCGCATTGGAAGTTCGTCCCGATGTCATCGAAAACGGCGCGCACCGTCGCCCGGAGATCGGCATGGCCAATGGCCTCGATAAACGTCTCGAACTCCGCCCAGAGCGCCACTGGGTTTTCCGGGGCAACTTCGACCAAGGTTTCGAGCAGACTTGAATCGTTGAGCTGTTCTTCGGAAAGTGCGTCGGCGCGGGCTATTTTCGGGGAGAGACGTCCTTGATAGTAGTCGATCTTTCCCTCGATGCGAACGACCGCGCCCTCACCGCCGGTCTTGATGATGTCGAAAGCGGGGCTGTCCGAAAAAATCGTGCATCCGAAAGAGCCGGTGCGGTCGCCGAGGTCCACGCTATAAAACGGATTGCCGTTTGAGGCGGTTTTCGAGGTGATTTTTTTTACGAGGAGCAGACTCGCGAAGGGACGGCCGTTGGCTTCGGTGCCAGACGTCTTCAAGTCGCGGACAGTGGAAAGCATGGGCGAGTCAGGCATGGGATTTTACGAGTTGGGTATAGGGCTTGAAGAAAGGGTGCCGCACATCGCGGAGCAGTGAGTAATAAATCGTCTCGCTCGGCAGGACGTGCACGCCGGCGGAGCGCAGGGCCACGAGGCAGGCGGCGGAATCCTCGGGGTGCCGAGCGCCGATACAGTCACTGAGGAGCGTGACCTGCAAACCCTCCGCGAGTGCGGCGATCGCTGTCTGGTATACGCAGATGGGCGTCTCGATCCCGCAGAGCAAGAGATGCTCGACCCGTTGCTGCCGGACCAAGGCGTCGCAGATACCCTCATCGGCGAACGCGGAAAAACTTGTTTTTCCATGCGTCGCCGCACCCGGTGCCAGTGCGAGTAACGCAGGGGCCGTGCCGCCTAGTTTCTGCGGAACCTGTTCGGTGAACGCCACGGGCAAACCGAGGCCGACTGCGGACGCGACGGCAAATTCGCAGCGCCGTTGCACGCGTCCTCCGTCGACGACCGCACGCAGGAAGACCGGCTGCAGGTCGATACAGAGGAGCAAGGTGCCGGTCGGTGGCTGGGGGGCGATCACGGGTAGTAGCGTTGGCGGGCTTTGACCTGAACTAAACGTTTTTCCGGCAAGATGTAGGCGGTCAGAGAGCCGCCCATCGCGCAGGAGGTATCGATGCCGAGGGACCACTTGAGTTTGTAGATTTCGGGGCGCGAGGTGTGGCCGTAAACCACGAAGGGTGGACCGCTCCAGAAATCAGCCCAAGCGGGCGCGTCGGGTGCGTCGCCGCGCTTCGCCGCCCGGCCGTCTTGGTCGATTACCTGAATGCGAGTGACGATCTCGGCTGGCTGTTGTTGCCAGGCCACACCGGGGAGAAACCCCCCATGAACAAAGACCACGTTGAGCTCGGGCTCTTCGAACGTGAGCGGCATCGCCTCGAGGTATTTCCAGTCCTCTTCGCGCAACGTGGCATGGGTCTCCCGGTCACTTTCCTTTAGATATTTGGGGGCTCCGGTGCGCCGATACTTGAGGAGACGCAATTCATGGTTGCCGAGTAGCGCCAAGGCCCGGCTCTCGCGGGCGAGGTCGATGACTTTGCAGCTATCGGGACCGCGATTGACGAGGTCTCCGAGCAGGACGAGACGGTCGTCCTTGGTGAGTTCGAGGCGAGTAAGCAGCTCGGCGAATTCGAGGTGGCAGCCATGGATGTCGCCGATGGCGATAAGTCTCCCGTTCATACGGCGGAAAAGTGCTAGCGTCCGCGGTAGGTGAGAGTAAACAAGAAAGCCTATGGATTTGCATCTGCAGCCGCTCGCTCCCGCCTGTGTCGTCTCCGGCGAGCCGTTTGTCGAGGGTGTGCGGGTCGCCTGTTTTCTCGTGCGGACGACGACGACGGAAGTGGTGCGTTATGACTTATTGGATGCGCAGTCGGGCAATTTCGCTCCCGAAGGATTTGTGGTGTGCCGCTGGGTGCATGTTTTCAAGCCGCGCAAGCTGGGCGAGAATGCCGACCGTGAGCTGAAGCTCACCGCGGAAAATCTATTCGTGACCTTGGCGGATCCGCTGACGGAGCCCACTCCTGAAAGTACACGGCTGCTCCAGTTTCTTGCCCTGATGTTGGAGCGGAAGAGAATTTTGCGCCCCAAGGGCAGGTCGGCCGACCGTGAGAGAAATGTGTACGAGCACACCAAGACGAAGCTGCTGTATGAGGTGCCGATGGGAGAGCTCACACCGGAATTCTTCGTGGCAGTGCAGGAGCAACTCAGTGTATTGGTCGGTTCGCCAAAACCCAAAGCGGGCGGAGCGGCGTCTGTCCTCGAGCCGATGGGGGTGCCAGCCGCGCCGGGCGAGGCGTCGACTTCGTGATCGCGCACAATCGACTGTACGCGAGTGCACCGGGAGATGTCAGCCGTGAATTACCCCGTCATGCTGGTCGAGTCGCGGAAGTCGAAAGCCATACGGTGGGACGACCGTCTCGGAATGAGCGTGCTGAAACTGAGCGCGAAACTGATCGAGCGAGGGCTGGCTATCTTCGACACGCTGGGTTTTTCCCCCGCGGGGGGCACTTCGGTGAGAGACGGCTCGGCACTGCACTCCTAGGAAAAAGATCCTGGTTCGTAGTCCCGCCGCTGGGCGGATTCCGTCAAACATTCCTCCCATAGGCGGGACGACGAACTCAAAAAAACGGCGTTTATACCCGTCTCGGGCAAGCAGTCACTTTTGTGGTTGGGGCTGAATCGGTCGGTCGGTGAGTTAGGCTTACCGTCGCACCGGGACGTCGCGCGCTGCGAGGTAGTCCTTTACTTGGGGAATCGTCAGCGTGCCGAAATGGAAGAGGCTCGCGGCGAGTACCGCGCTCGCGCGACCCGTGTCGAGCGCTTCGGCGAAATGGGCGAGGGTACCCGCGCCACCGCTGGCGATAACCGGAACGCTGACTGCGTCGCTGACGGCTCGGGTGAGAGCACAATCGTAGCCTGCTTGGGTGCCGTCGGCGTCCATGCTGGTGAGGAGAATCTCGCCGGCCCCGAGCGTGACGGCGTTTCTCGCCCACTCGACGGCGTTGAGCTCTGTGGGATTGCGTCCGCCGTGGGTGTACACGCGCCAAGACTGGCCGTCGGCCTCGCGCTTCGCGTCGATGGCGAGCACGATACACTGCGCGCCGAAGCGATTGGAGGCGTCGGCGATGAGCTGAGGGTTTTTGATCGCCGCCGTGTTGAGCGAAACCTTGTCCGCGCCGCTCTTCAGCATCGCCTCGATATCCGCCAGCGTGCGCAGCCCGCCACCGACGGTCAGCGGCATGAAACACTGTTCGGCGGTCGCCGCGACGACATCGTGCATGATCCCGCGGCCGTCGCTAGAGGCGGTGATGTCGAGAAAGACGAGTTCGTCGGCGCCTTGGGCATCGTAGGCTTTCGCACTTTGGACGGGATCGCCGGCGTCGCGGAGCTGCTGAAACTTAATGCCCTTGACGACGCGTCCGGCGTTGACGTCCAGACAAGGAATGATGCGGCGAGAGAGCACGCCAAAAAATAGCGGGTGGTGGGTAGTGGGTAGCGAGTAGAAAAATAGCGCGGAGAGCGTGATGCTCGCTCTGCGCTACCGGCTACTCGCTGCGCCCGCTCAGCTTTCGGTATGCGTCACGTCGGGCTCGAAATTCACCGCGAGGCGATAGACGTGGCCGGGGCGCATGATGAGCGGATGGTCGCGGACGAGATACTGCAAATAGTGGATCTTGCCGTAGTTCGTGCGGTAGGTCGGATCGGCGCTGACGACTTCGGTCTCCTGCCAGACCGCTTGGAAATCATCCTTCGCGACGCTGCAGCGCTGGCCGAGCGGGCCGAGGGCGAGGGAGCCGGTGACCCGGTATTTCGAGTGCGGCGCAGCGATCGCGAGCGCGTAACGGAATTTGTCGAGCGTGACCTGTTGCTTGACCGTGTAGGCGAATTCGCAGCCGATCTTATTGCCGCAAAACGTCCACTGAACCTTCACGCTGCCGAGGCCTTTAATGAATTCTTCCTTGGTGGAAATCAGTTCGGGCTGCTCATAGCGGAAGTAAAAACTGTTGCGGAGACCAAGGCCCGTGACGCAGTTCTTGCCATAGAACGCGGGAAGCGTGACGTGCTCGCCGAACGTGAGCTCGGGTAGCATAATCGGAGCGTAGACATTGTTCGGCCAGTCAAAGATGCCAGGGCAATGGGGGAAGGTGAGCGAGTCACTCGTGAGCGTCTTGCCGGAGCTGATGAGCGGCACTTGGAGGTGCAGGCCCGTGTCGGCGTCACGGTAAAGGAAGAGGCCCTGTTCTTTGCGGTTCGACTTGTCGAAGATGACGAACCGGCCCGACGTGCGCGGCGGTTCTACCTTTGGATTGCCGGGCGGAATCGACACCGTTTTGGCGAGGCGCGACCATTGGCACAAATAACGCGCGGAGTCGAAGTTGGCCATCCGCGTGGTGTGGTGCGAGTAGGCGGTGCGTTCTTCGTCGCGGAGATCGAGGAAGCCGTGCTCTTGGTCGAGGTAGGTTTCGTAGAAAAACATGAACAACCGACGAAGGATATCGTAGTACTTGACCTTCTGGTCGTCAGCGATCCAACCGTCGCGCAGGCCTTGCAGAATGAGACTGATGCAGTGCATCTGGCCGTAAGCCCCCGCGGCGCGGCCAAAGGCCCAGCCGAGTCCGTCCGAGCGGACGAGGTCGGGCATCATCTTGATGTATTTTTCCCCGTAGGTGCGCAGGGTCGGGAGCTTGCGATCACGCACGCCGCTGTTGGCGTGGAGTTGCAGCGCCGAGCGGACGAACACGAAGCTCATCACACCGTAAAGATTGTAATTGCCGCCAAACCCCTCGGTGGCGTCATCGAAGAAACCGGCCGAGCTCGTCTGGTTGATGCGCTCGCACATGCGCTCGATCAGCCGTGAGGTCTCGTCTTTTTTCGAGAGGCCAAAGCTGAAACGGGCGACGGCCTTGGCGATGTTGAACGCCTGCCAATGGTTGTCGTAGTCGCTGCGATGCAGGAGAGACTTGTCGATCCGCTGCTGAGTTTCCTCGACGAGGCGTTCCCAGACGGGATTGCGATCCTTGGATGGACCAAAGCAAAGGAGTCCCAGTGCGGCGTAGGCGAGACCGTTTTCGGCTGGGGGCTCCGTGAACATTTGCGCGGTAATGCAGCGCGCCGCGAGGTCGATGAGATCGTGGTTGTGGAGCGTGGACTCGCCGGTCGCGCGGTAATATTCGCCGAGGGCGTAGGCGACGTGGCCGGGTTCGTCGGGGCGAGGGAGCTCGCCGGGAGCGGGCAGAATAGTGCCGTCAGGTTGGATGGAGTCGATGTTGTGGCTCAACATCGAACGGGCCATGTCGAGACATTGCTCGGAGAAACTATGCATGCGGTGGATTTACGGAGGGACGAGGACGGCGGGCGTGAAGGTGAAGGTTGCCCGGTTAAGGAACCGGGCGGCAAGAGCGAATTTAGGGGGATTAGCGGGTCAGGAGTTTGAGGAACTCGGCGTTGGTCTTCGTTTTGGAGAGACGCGCGATCATCGTGTCGGTTGCTTCCTCGATTTTTTGTTGCACGAGCGCGCGGCGGAAAAAGTGGATGCTTTCGAGCGATTTTGCGTCGATGAGCAATTCCTCTTTGCGCGTGCCGCTCGAGGCCACGTTCATGGCGGGCCAGAGCCGCATCTCGGCGCACTTGCGGTCGAGGACGAGCTCCATATTGCCGGTGCCCTTGAATTCCTGAAAAATCACGTCGTCCATGCGGCTGCCGGTTTCAACGAGCACCGAGGCGATGATGGTGAGCGAGCCGGCCTCCTCGGTCTTGCGGGCGGTGGCGAAGAGCTGACGGGGTTTTTCCAAGGCGCGGACGTCGAGGCCGCCGGTACCGGTGCGGCCGGAGTTGCGCGCGGTATTGTGCGCGCGGGACAGGCGGGTGATCGAATCGACAAACAGGACGACGTCGCGGCCGACTTCGACGAGCCGTTTCGCGCGCTCGATGCAGAGGTCGGCGATCCGGATATGATTCTCGACCTCTTCATCGTTGGATGAAGCCCAGATTTCTGCGGCGGTGACGCTGCGGCGGAAGTCGGTGACCTCTTCGGGGCGTTCGTCCACGAGGAGAATCATGACGTGACATTCGGGATTATTTTGCAGAACGCCGAGGGCCATGTCGCGGAGTAACGTGGTCTTGCCGGTGCGCGGTGGCGCGACGACGAGGCCGCGGGTGCCTTTGCCGATGGGGCAGAAGAGGTCCACGGCGCGGGTCGTGAGGCGACCATCCTTCAATTCCATTTTAAGAAATTGGTTGGGCGAGACGGTGGTCAACGCGGTGTATTCCCAGCGCTGGCGACGATCTTCGAGCGGAACGCCGTCCACGGTTTCGATGAAACGCATCTTCGGGTTAAGAAAGCGTCCGTCGGCGGGAAAGGCGGTGCCGCCGATCATGGACCCGGTGCGCAGCTTGAAGCGCCGGATGAGCTCTTTGGGAACAAACGTATCGGTCGGTCGGCGCTTGCCGCCGCGGGACAGATCGAGGAGTTGGCCGTTGCCTCCCCGCAGGAGGTCGATGTCGAGCACGCCTTCGACTTGGATCGTGTGTTCGACCGGCGCGGGCGGTGGCGGGGGCGTGGAGGCAGGCGCAGGCGAGGGGGCTGCAGACGGAGCTGCGCTGCCGGTTTCAGCGGCAAGGGGAGCCAGACTCGTTGCGACGGGCGCAGCGACGGCGGAAGTGTCCGCGAGAGCGGGCAGGGTTTTCTTTTCCATACGAATAGTGAAGACAGGCAACTCCCGCGCTTGACGCTTGAAACTCGCAGCGGGATAAGAGCCGCGAGTTTCGCGTTCTTAACCCTAAATCCGACACACCGTGCCAGACCAGACGATTACCTCAGTTTCCCGGGAACACCGGTTATTCAGGCCTTCGGCCGAGTTCAAAGCCCAAGCTAATCTTGGGAGTGAAGCCGCTTACAAAAGGCTCTATGATGAATCTGTCAATAGCCCAGAAAAATTCTGGGGTCGACAGGCCAAAGAGCAACTTGTCTGGCGAAAACCCTTCAAGAAAGTCCTCGATTGGAAGCCCCCCCACGCGAAGTGGTTTGTCGGCGGTAAACTCAACGTGTCCGAAAATTGCATCGACCGTCACCTGGGCACCGCGCGCGAAAACAAGGCGGCGCTGATCTTCGAGGGCGAGCCGGGCGACGTCCGCACGATCACCTACAAGCAGCTTCACTTCCACGTCTGTCGTTTGGCGCACATCTTTGAGAATATGGGTGTCGGGGCGGGGGATCGGGTGGCGCTCTACCTGCCGATGATTCCGGAGGCGGTGATCGCCATGCTCGCCTGCGCGCGCGTCGGGGCGATTCATACGGTGATTTTTGGCGGCTTCAGCGCCGAATCGATCAAGGATCGGATCAACGATTGTAAGGCCAAGCTCGTGATCACCGCCGATGGCGGCTTTCGCCGTGGCAAAGTCATCGAGCTCAAGGCTAGCGTCGACAAGGCCCTCGACAACACGCCCACCGTCCAATCGGTCATCGTCGTTAAACGCTGCGGCAATCCCGTCACGATGAAGGAAGGCCGCGACGTGTGGTGGTCGGAAGCTTGGGACGGTGCGCCGAATACCCACAAAGCCAAAGCCTTCGATTCCGAGCATCCCCTCTTCATTCTTTACACGTCGGGCTCCACCGGGAAACCCAAGGGGGTGTTGCACACGAGCGCGGGTTACCTGCTCGGAGCCAAACTTAGCTCGCACTATGTTTTCGATTTGAAAGAGACCGACCGTTATTTCTGCTCGGCCGACATCGGCTGGATCACGGGCCACAGCTATGTCGTCTACGGCCTGCTTTCAAACGGCTCGACGGTCTTTATCTACGAAGGCGCACCCAATCAGCCGGAGCCTGACCGGTTCTGGCAGATGATTGATCGGCACGGTATCACCATTCTTTATACGGCGCCGACCGCCATCCGTGCGTTTATGCGCTGGGGTGACAACTACGTGCTCCGCCACCGTCTCGATTCCCTGCGTCTGCTCGGCTCCGTGGGCGAGCCTATTAACCCCGAAGCGTGGATGTGGTATCACACCATGATCGGCAAGAAACGTTGCCCGATCGTGGACACGTGGTGGCAGACTGAAACCGGCTCGATCATGATCGCGCCGCTGCCGGGCGTGACGCCGACGAAACCTGGCTCCGGCACGCGTCCGTTCTTCGGCGTGGTGGCCAAGGTCGTCGATGATAAGTGCAAGGAAGTTCCTCGGAACAGCGGCGGTAAACTCATCATTACCCAGCCATGGCCCTCGATGCTTCGCACTCTGTGGGGCGACGACGAGCGTTACCACAAAGCCTACTGGAGTGAATTTCCCGGCAAGACCGGAATCTATTTCACGGGCGATGGTGCGCGGCAGGACAAGGACGGATATTTCTGGATCGTCGGTCGAATCGACGACGTCCTCAACGTCTCCGGCCATCGTCTGGGCACGGCCGAGGTGGAGAGCGCGCTCGTCTCGCATCCGGCCGTCGCCGAGGCGGCGGCGGTGGGCCGGCCCGATGAACTCAAGGGGCAGGCCCTCGTGGTCTTCGTGACCGTGAAGTCGGGGATCACGCCGAGCGAGGCGCTGAAGGAAGAACTTCGCAACCACGTCGGCAAGGAAATCGGATCGATCGCGAAACCCGATGCCGTGCGCTTCGCGGCGAGCCTGCCGAAGACGCGCAGCGGAAAAATCATGCGGCGTATCCTCAAAGAAATTGCGAGTGGTCGCGAAGTGAAGGGAGACACGACGACTTTGGAGGATTTCAGTGTCGTCGCCGCGCTGCAGTCGGAGGATTGATTCGCGCGAGGTCGCTGACTTATTTTCGTGAGCACGCCCGCTGAGACGCGGGCGTGTCCTCTCGGTCATATCGTCGAATAATCGATGGGGAACGCCCGGGCGCGGCGTTGATCACAGAGGTGTTCGGGTGGATGGACTTGGCGGGGCGCCGCCGGAGGGTCCTGCTGCGCTCACCACTCCATCGTGACGGTCGTGACGTATTGGCGGGGCTCGGTTTTGCGCGGCCACGTGTAGCTGTTGCCCTGGTCGGAGTTGAGGCCGAGGAGGTTGTTCACGTTGAGTTGAGCGGTGAAATTGTGGCCGGAGAGTTTTTTCCGGTAGCTGACGAAGGGGTTCACGAGGATGTAGCTGCTGGTTTTCGTCGCGGGGAGTACGACGACGCCACCGGAAGAGAGGGCGGCGCGGGGACGGCCCATGGCGTAGCGCGCGGAGGTGCCAACGGCGAAGCCCTTGAATTTCCCCTCGGTGAAGCTGTAGCGCGTGGTGATATTCGCGGTTTCGCGCCGGACGGCACGGACGGTGCCCTCCGTGTCGTCGAGGAGCTGCTGCGTAATGGCGGTGGCGTCTTCGGGATCGAGTCCTTGGGCTTTGGCGGCGGCTTGCGCTGCGGCGAGGTAGGGGCGCACGAGTGGGAAGAAGCGGCCGAACTGTACGCGGTTCAGGGAGTAGGTGGTGCGCACGGTCCACTGGCGCGTGAGGTTCGTCTGCACTTCCACTTCCCAACCGGCAGTCTCTTGGTCGCGGTAGTCGCCTGTGCCGAGGAGGCGCTGGCCGACGGGGAGGAGGGCGTTGAGCTCAGTCTGGGCCCCGGCGCTGACGCCGAGGGCGTTGTTTTCGGAAGTCGTCTTGAAGCGGGTAATGGTGGCGTTGATACGGTCGTTCAGGAAATTGAAACGCAGGCTGGATTCGTAGCCTTCGCCGGTGCGCGGGAGTCGGGGGCGACCGCCGAGCTCGAAGCTCACGCTGTCGGTGAAGAGTGAGGACTCGAAATAGCCGCCGCCGAGGGAGAGCCACGGGAGGACGCGAACGACGCCGCCGTACGTTTGGTTGGTTGCGTAGGTACGGTTGAAGGGCTCGACGGGCACGTTGTAGCCGGCGGCATCGAGCATTGGTTGGTTGTTGAGATCGACGAGCCGGGTTTCGCCGGTTGCAGCGAACGTGATCGGCGCGCGGGCGCGGTTTTGGCGGAAGTAGTCGCGGCTGATGCCGGCGCTGGTGTGGAGGCGGCCGGTGAAGAAGGAGCCTAGCGTGGTGAGGTTGCCGGAGCCGAGCGTCTGGTCGAAGCGTGTCTGACCGTTGCCACTACGATAAAAGGTGGTGACACCGGGCTCGACACGGAGACGGAGGGCGTCGTCGCTGTTGCCGTCGGCGAGGTAGTGGACGGGATGGACGAGATTGTTGGCGTAGGTGGCGGCGGCGCCGGTGAGGCCGCGACGGGCGATTTCCTTTTGATCCATCGCGAACGCGTAAGTGTCCTGATAGTTTTGTTCGTGGCGATAGTTGGCGCCGGCGACAGCGCGGAAGGTGGAGTGCCAAAAGGGAAGTGCCGTATCGTAGACGATCGAAGTACGCCAGCCGGTGGACTTGTTGCCGTCGGTGGTGAAGGTGGGGGCGTAGGCGAGGAAGAGTTGTTCGAAGCGCGGGTTGGGAATCGTGGCGTTGGGCGTGGTGGGATGAGGGAGCACGCGGTTGACGTCGATGAAGACGGCGCGGGCATTCATGCCGAGGGCGCCGGACGATGAGTACGTTTGGAGGCGCGTGGTGGCGTCGACCTGGCCGTTGTGCGCGACGAGCAGGCGCAGATGGTTGCCGAGTTGGTGCGAGAGCTCGACGTTGTAGGCGTGAAAAGCCGTGTCGTGGCGGTTGTCGGGACCTCCCCAGTCCTCGCCATCCGGATACACACTGTAGGGGATCGTGGTGAGCGGGTAGCGGAGGGGATTCTGGGGATCAGTACCCGTGGCGACGGTGGCGCCAGTGAGGATGGCGGAGTTGCGAAACGTGGTGGTGGCGGTCGACTGCATGTCGTACAGCGTGCCGCCGATATCGAGGTAGACGTGGGCGTTGCCGGGGGCGGCGATGCGGCGCATACCGATGCCGTTGACCTGCACGCCGGGGTTGAGCGGATCGGCATCGGCGGCGTTGGTGCCACTGCCGCGGAGGTAGGCCTTGATGCCGTCGTTGAGGTGGAGAGAGCTCTGGTTGTTACGCGTGTTGCCGCCCTCGTAGTTGACGTCGAGGCGGGTGCGGCGGTCTGTGAACGGCTCCCAGCGCAACGCGCTGGCGTAACCGCGAAAATCGCGGGAGCCGCGTTGGCGGAACTGTTCGACCTCGGAGTTGAGGGCGTTGAAGCGCAGGCCGAGGCGCGGGAGCAGCGGCTGGTTCACGTCGACTGAGTAGCGCTGCGTACCGAAGGAATCCATCCGCACGGTGGCGCTGGCGCTGCGGCGAAACGTGGCGCGCTTGGTCGAGACGTTAATGATGCCGGTGGGGTCGACGTCGCCGTAGGCGAGGCCGCCGGGGCCGCGGGAGAATTCGATGCGCTCGGTATTGTAGGTGTCGGCCGGGAGGAACCACGGAAAGCCGTCGCGGAGCTGGCGGATCGACGGGATGCCGCGAAAACTGATCTGGTTGCCGGAGCGGGAGCCGACGGGCGCGCCGACGGTGCCGGAGTCGTTGAAAATGTTTTCCGCCCCGGCGGCGAATTCGACGGCGCCGAAAAAATCGTTGAGGGCGAGATCGCTCAGGAGGTCGGCGGTGAAGACGGAGATCGAGTTGGGAAGGTTGGCGAGCTTCTCGTTAGTGCGCGTGCCGGCGAGCGCGGAGGAGGCGGCGTAGCCTTTGTCGTCGGCGGAGTTGACCTCGAACGGGGACAGGACGACGGCCTCGTCTTTGCTTGCGGCGGTGGTAGCCGAAGACGCTGCGGTCTGGGCGGCAAGGGAGGTCGCGATGGCTGCGAAAACGAAGGCGAGACGGAGAAGAGCAGCGCGATAGAGATGGGTAGACGGAGTCATGGGGAGAGCAAGGTGGTGGCGAGGGGCGACGGACGAACGGAGAGGATTCAGGCGGTCTTGCGGGGCAGCGGCAAGCTGTCTGGTTTGAGGCAATTTACGGTGAATTTTTTTCACTCGTGCTTCCGGCGAGGCCGCGACATCTCCGGTGAGTTTCTCAATCTTTGTTTCAGATCCGCCAACCCCATGCCGTCCACGTTCGATTCCGCCCTACTGAGCCTGTTGTTAGCGTTGCCCTGCTTCGCGCAAACGTCCACCGCGCCTGCGCCCGTGCCCGCTCCCAGTGCGGCGGAACCCGCGCGGGCCGGTCGGCCGGCGGTGAATCCGCAGATGGATGCGTTCTATAAACTCGGGCCGGACTCGCTGCCGATGGACGGGGTGCCGAAGGGGACGTTTTCCGCGGCCAAGGTGATTCCATCGCAGGTGTTTCCGGGCACCCAACACACCTACTATGTTTATGTACCCGCCCAATATAATCCGGCGCAAGCGGCGGCGGTATTGATTTTCAACGATGGGCAGGCGATGATGGTCGAGTCCGGTAGCGTGCAGGCGCAGCACGTCTTGGACAATCTGATCTATCGGCGGGAAATTCCGGTGATGCTCGGTGTATTCATGAATCCGTGACGGCGACCGGACCAACCTGAGCCCACCCCCCGGGATTGGGGCGACCGCACGACGAACCGCGGGGCAGAATACAATCCGCCCAACGACCACTATGCGCGAGTCATCGTGGAGGAGCTCATGCCGGCGGTGAAAAAAGAGTTCAACGTGAGCGCCGATCCGGAGCTGCACGGCATTATGGGGGCGAGTTCGGGTGGTATTGCTGCTTTCAGTACGGCGTGGTTTCGCCCGAATGATTTTCGCAAGGTCATCACGTTCGTCGGGAGCTTTACCAACATCCGTGGCGGGCACGTCTTTCCTGAACTGGTGGCGGCGAGTGAGAAAAAACCGCTCCGGATTTTCCTGCAGGACGGTCGCAACGACAATCGCCGGCCCGGAAATGTGGAGAACGATTGGTTTTACCAAAACGTCCGTCTGATGCAGGCGCTCACGGCGAAAGGCTACGAGGTGAATTACGTGTGGGGCATCGGCAACCACGGGCAGAAACAAGGCGGCGCGATTTTCCCTGAGATGATGCGGTGGCTGTGGCGCGACCAGCCGGTTTCGACCGATCCGAACGACGCGATCGAGCGGGCTTTCCGTGGCCCGGTCGCGCCGTCCCCGCAGGCTCCGTAGAGGCTGGCATCAATCCGTTCGCATTCTTTGCCTGGATGGTGCCCTATTATCACCCAGCGTATTTTTTATGACGACTCTTCGCACCCGACTTATCTTGCTGCTCGCGATCCCGCTCGGGCTGGGTGCTGGAGGCGTCAGCGCCGCGGCACCGATCGAGAAATCACCGATCGCGGTGAGCAACCCGCCACCGGTGCAGGTGCTGGTACCGGGCTTCACAGTGCGGGAGCTGCCGCTGGCGTTGCGGAACCTGAACAACCTGGTCTACGCCACGGATGGGCGGTTGTTTGCCCTCGGCTACGACGGCAATGTCTACCAACTCAAGGATACCGATGGCGACGGACTTGAGGACGCCAGCACGCTCTTTTTCGACAATACCCGCGCCGTGATCCCGCCCAGCATCGGCATGGCATGGGGCCCCGGCGGGCTTTACCTCGCGAGCCGTGGGCGCGTGATTCACCTCCGGGATAAAGGCGACGGCACGGCGGAAATGCAGACCGTCACAGGTGGGTGGCTACCGCCCACGGCAGCGGCCGGATCGAATCTCGACGCCATCGGTCTCGCGGTCGATCGCGAGGGCAATATCTACTTTGGAATCGGGGTCGATGCTTGGAACGGCGCGTATCGCCTCAACAAGCAAACCGGCCGCTCGGACTACAACCAATTCAGCGAGCGCGGTACGATCATCAAACTCTCCCCGGACTGGAAGCGCCGTGATATCATCTCGACGGGGCTGCGCTTTCCGGTGTCGCTCGCCTTTAATGCCGCGGGCGATCTGTTTTGCTCGGACCAGGAAGGCGCTACCTGGCTACCGAATGGAAATCCTTTCGACGAACTCCTGCATATCGAGAAAGGGCGGCACTACGGATTTCCCCCGCGGCATCCCGTCCACCTTCCCGGTGTGATTGATGAGCCGAGTGTGTTCGACTACGGCCCGCAGCATCAGTCGACGTGCGGGGTTCATTTTAACGAACCCGTAGGTGGCGGCGAAAAGATCTTCGGTCCGGAGTGGTGGCGCGGGGATGTCTTGGTCGCCGGCGAATCCCGCGGGAAAATTTGGCGCACCAAGCTCGTCAAGACCGCAGCTGGTTATGTTGCGAAGAACGACCTCATCGCCTGCCTGACGACGTTAACGATTGATGCCGTGCCGACGCCGCAAGGCGATCTGCTGGTGGCCTGCCACACCGGAGCCCCCGATTGGGGCACGGGTCCGCAAGGGATGGGTAAGGTGTTTAAGCTGGCGTATACGGACAAAACCGCTCCCCAGCCGGTGCTCGCCTACGCGGTGAGTCCCACCGAGACGCGCCTGGTATTTGATCGCCCGGTCGATCCCGTTCGCTGGAAAAATCTGCTGCGCGAGAGTACGCTCACGCAAGGAGCGCATGTCGCGGCGGGCGATCGTTTCGAATCGTTTGTGCCGGGCTATCAAGTGGTGAAGGATCAATCCAAAGTGAAACGCGCGGCACTCGCGGTGCTGTCGGCGGGCGTGGCGCCGGACCTGCGTTCGGTCGTGTTGCGCTCGACTCCGCGGACGGCGGCGCTGAATTACGCGGTGAAATTGCCTGACGGACTGACGACGGAGCGGACCCGCGACGCCGCGCGCCACGAGTTGCCGCAACACGCCGCCATCGACGTGCTCACCGATCTCACCGGCGTGGAAGCTGAGTGGCGCGATGCGGCGGGCCAAGTGGGTTGGTCCGGCTGGTTGCCTCATGTAGATTTGTCCGTCGCGCAGGCGCTCACGGCTCCGAGCGAAGAGCACACGCGGCTGTTTGCGCTGCTGAAGACGCCGGGCAGCCTGGTCCTCCGCACACAATGGGATCTCCATCTGATGCTCCGCACGGCGATTCAGCCGGGAGCGAAGATCGATTTTGAGTATCCGGCCGAGACCGTGACCGTTGCCCTCAAACCGGCCGCAGGTGCGCGGTTGGCGGTCAAGGCTCCGGCTGCGGCGCGAATCGAACAACGCGCCGACGGTGAAGTCAGGATCACGACGACGTCGCGAGAGAACGCGTGGTGGCCCGTGGAGATTACGCTGTCCACCGGAGTTGGCGCGCCGGCGCTCGAGGCAGCGTGGCATTCCGCAGAAGATGCGCGTCCGCGGGCGTTGCCGCTGCGTCGTTTCCTGCTGCCGTTCGCGGTCCGTCACACGGGTGAATCGGACGGGGCTACGCCGCGCACGATTCCCGAGATTGCAGGTGGCAACTGGCAACGCGGTCGCGACGTGTTCACTGGGCAACAGGCCGTGTGCTCGGCGTGCCACCAAGTCCGCGGTGAGGGTGGATTGATCGGCCCGGATCTATCAAATCTCGTCTACCGGGACTACGGGTCGGTGATGAAGGACATCATGCAGCCGAGTGCCGCGATCAATCCCGACCGTATCGGCTACGTCGTGACGCTGAAAGACGGCTCTGCGGCGAGTGGCATCGTGCTTGAGGATACGGCCCAAGCCCTCGTGCTCGGGCAAGTTTCCGGCGAGAACCTGACGATTCCCAAGGGCACGATTGCCGGGATGAAAGCGTCGGCGGTTTCGCTGATGCCCGAGGGGTTGTTGCAAGCACTCAATCCAAACCAGATCCGCGATCTCATGACGTTTCTCCTCACGGAGCCGGCGACGGTGAGGGCAAAATAGTGCCGACGATGGCCCTCGCGTGCGTGATTTCGCAGCAGACCGTTTCGGAGGCCGGGCAGGCTCTCGTGAATCGGCTGGGATCTGAATCCGTGGGAGAAATCGTCTGCGGTTTGGTTTGAACGGAGACCAGAGGTTTCCCGCAGATTCAGGACTCCGCAGATTTCGGATGAGGGCGAGTGCCGAGGAGCGGCGCGGGTGGCGCGCTGATGGGCTGGTTGTCGGCCGCTCGTGCAATTTACCCTCAAGATAAGCTCCACCGGCTGGAAGGTGCCGTGCTTGCGGTTGATATCATACCTGCCGCAACGCCAGTAGGCAGGCTCCTGTAGAAACCTCTCTGCGGATCATGGTGAACCCAGCCCGCCTTACTTTTTCTCGCCCTGAATCTGGAGATTCCGAAACTTGCCGAGGTCATCGAAGGAGCCGAGGCCGATCCAGCCGTGGTTCAGCGTGTTGTTCTGCGCAGTGATGACGGGCTTTTCCATGTCGTCGAAGAAGACAGTGATCATCCCCGTTGCGGTGTCATGGACGAGCTTGAGGCGGTGCCAGCGGTCGGGCTGCCAAGGGGTGCCCTCAGTGCGCGTGGCGGTGATCGGCTTACGGTCGGCGTGGTCGACGAGGTGAAGTTGGTGATGAACCCCGTCGGCCTTTTCGCCCAAGTGGGCGTAGTAGAATCGGGTGTCGTCCGAGCGGGCGAAGGCGAGGCACAAATCATTATTGCCCGCATCGAATTTCGTGAGCTGACCCTCGACCGTAAGGGTGAATGATTTCCATTCCGTGGTCTTGAGCCACGCGAGGTTGAAGGGACTGCGCACCTTCGGCTGATGGGTTTGCTGTCGTTTCAAAGTGAGTACGGACTGGCCGTCTTCTTTGCTCCAAGTCCATGCGGCGGGATCGGCAAATCCCCAAGCCTCCGGCGTATCGAGAGGGCGGACGGGATCGGCGGCGAACAGGAGGTGGGCGGAGAAAAAGAAGCAGAGGAGGGATTTCATGCGGAGGCGGTGAAGGCGCGGGAGGAGGGGAGCGACTCGCCCCGAGTGGGGCAACGGTCGTTTTTTGAAGTGGAGCGGATTTCGGTTTTGGGTGGGGCTGCGTGCGGATCGCGCCTTAACGCACGGATGCGACGATCCTATCGTCATCGTTACAGCTCAATCCCGCAGCTCACACTGACCACAGATCACACCGACAAAACGGATCCAGACGGCCGTGCGATTTTTGGTTTTTGTCGTGAGGTGTGGCCGCGAGCAACGGCGAGTGGATGGCGTGCGGCGTGCGGGCACGCGCCGCTACCCGGGCTAGCGTCAAGGCAGCTCGTAGACTTCGATGAGGGCCTCGCCGACGGTGTTGTTAACGCCGGAGATTCGCACGGTGTAGTTGCGCCCTGCGGACAGCGTGGCGACCAGTGCGGAATCTTTGCTGCCGGTGGGTAAGGGGAACGCACCCGCCGAGGCGATGACGGGCGCGAGCGAGGCGTCCCAATTGTCGTTGTTGGCGACCACGCCGGTGGCGTCGTTCAGCTCCAGCTGAGGATCGGCGAGGACGGCGGGAACTCCGAGGGCGGATAAAGTCGGGCCGACGGCGCGGATCAAGACGCGTTGCGTGCCCGTGCCGGAGACGGAGAAGCCGGCGATGAGGACGTTGGCGCCGGTGCCGACCCGATTGCGCGCGGAGAGATTAATGACGCGCACGGCGCTGCCGGTACCGGCGTCGTAACTCTCGATTAAGACGGTGCCGCCCGTCGAACCCGTAGCTTGGAGGGTGTGCGGGCCGCTGAGGGGGATGAGGAGTGCGGCGTCGCGACTCGCGGCGGTGAAAGGAAACGCACCGACGGCGGCGAAGGTGACGGCGAGCGAGGAGGGCCAATCGTTGTTGAGGGCGATCCGCGTGGAGTCGCGGTAAAGTTCGAGGCGGGGGTCCGGCATCGTGCCGGTGAGTCCGAATCCGGTGAGGGCGGGACCGGCGGCGCGCAAGAGGAGATCCTTGGCACCGCCATTGACGACGAGGCCGACGATGACGGTTTGGCCGGTGGCGAGGGTGGTGCGCACGGAGAGGTTGGAGAGCCACGCGGAGGGATGGACGACGAGGGGTGCGGCGAGACTCGTGGTGGTGCCGAGGCGATTCGTGAGGGCGACGGTGTAGTTGCCGGCGTGAGCGGTGGTGACGGCAGGCAGCGTGAGCGACGGGGCGGTCGCGCCGGGAAGAGCGGTGCCGTTAAAACGCCATTGGAAGGAAAGGGGCTCCTCTCCGCGGGCGGTGACGGAGAAGGTGGCGGTGGCACCGGCAGTGGCGGCGAGCGGAGCGGGTTGAGCGAGGAGCGTGGGCGAGTCCGCGAGTGTGGTCGCGGTGACGGGCTGGTTGATGGAGATCTGACGCGAAATGGGTGCGCTGGCGGTGTAGCCGGCTTTGGTGGCTTGAAACGTGAACGAGTAGGAGCCGTTTGCTTGGCCGGCGGGCACGGCGGAGCGGAAGGTGAGTTGTCCGGTTGCATCGGCGGTCAGCGAAGTAACGGTCGCGGTGGTGTTGCGCACACCGTCTTGGATGAGCAGAGACGGCGCCATTACGGGGCGTCCGTCGTGATCGGTGATCGTGAGCAGGAACTCCACCTCCTGTCCCCACGCGCGCATCTGCGTGGCGGAAGGAGTGACGGTGGCGAGCACGAGAGTCGGGATGACTGTGGGGAGCGTGGCGGTGACTTCGTTGGAGAAATCCGCGGCATCGCCCGCAGCGTTGCACGCGGTCACACGATAAACGTAGGTGGTGCCGGGCGTCGCGGTGGAGTCGCGGAACGAAGTGAGATTCGCGGCGACCGTGGCGACGGATGACCAAGGCAGGCCTGCGCCGGATTGGCGCTCGATGCGGAAACTGGTTTCGTCGTTGGAGCGGTCGGTCCAGGTGAGGTTGATGGAGGTGGCGTCGCTTGCGGCTAGCAAGGTGGCGGGAGCGACCGGCACGGTACCGACGAGGTATTCACGGATGCCGTCGCGGATGGCGGTGGCAACGATCCGCTTGAAACGGTCGACCTGCAGCGCGGCGTTGTCGGGTGTTGGGCGATCCATAAACGCGACCTCGACGAGAATGGCGGGGCGGGTGGCGACGGCGTTTTCTCCGTAGGTCCCCGCGGCGCCCTTGACGCGGCGGTCGACCCACGCGGCGTCGTAGTCGCGGCGGATCGCGGTGATGACGGCGGCGTGCACGATGTCGGCGAGGCGCTTGCTCTGCGGGGCGGAGGCGTTGTTGGTGTCGTACCACGTCTCGGTGCCGGTGCCGAGGCCGCCGTTGTTGTGGACGCTGACGAGCAACTCGGCGTTGAGGAAGTTGGCGTAGCGCGGGCGCGCGTTGATGTCTTGGCCGAGGTGGCTGCCGCCGGAACCGTTCCAGACGGACTCGGGGACCCCTATCGCTTTCAAGTGGTAGCGCGCAGCCTCCTGCCATTTGGGGAAACCGGACTCACCAAGGCCGGCGTTGCGATCGAGATTGCGGGTGGAAGCGACTTCGGCGCCAACCTCGAGGAGCGCCGCGTAGAGATCGGTGACGATGTCGTGGTTGACGAAATCTTCGACGATCCCGAAGTAGGGTGTGCGTTGCAGGACCCAGCGTGAGGTGTCGTTCAAATAGTAACCGTGGCCGGGGCTGATCACCACGCGGCGTCCGGCGAGCGGCAGCGGATTGGCGTCGGCGAGCGGCGGAGCCAGCAGCGCGAGCAGGAGGAGCAGTCTGATGAAAGCGGCGTGGTGAATGAACTCGTGGTAAGCAAAGCGAACGACGGTGCAAGCTCGGGTTGGGTCGGGAAGCGTCGCGGCTTACGGTGACGGCGGGCCGAAGACGATGCCGACACGGGCGACATTTCCGGCGCACGGCTACGAGGTGGATTTGCGGTGGCTGAAGGCGGGGCTGGCGGGTGGCGCGCGCCTGAAACGACAGGTCGGCAAGTCACGGTGATGCATGACCCCGAAACGACTGTTGGGTCGGGGAGGGTTCCCGCTCGTGGTACGGGCCAGCGCGGCCGAAGTCACGGTGCCTGCTTTTAAAAAACAGCATCTCGATAAATTCCACTCGAGCGAGGGAGCAGCCTTCGGAGCGATACATTCGGAGATCTCAATCGCGACGGGAGACCCGATATCGTCGACGGTCCGCAGTGGTGGGAGGGGCGGACTTCACCCAGCGGTACGAGCTCCACGCACCGAAGACCACGTTCAAGGTCAAGGAAACGGATGGGATGCGGCGGGAGCGGAGGAGACGACACGGGTGGAATGATTCGATGCGGCCGAGAGTTCCGGGTTGCTGGAAATTTCGGGAAATGACGCGCGCCGGCTGGTGGGGAAAACGGGATCAACCGAGACGATGGCGCCGGTGATCATCGATCTCGCGCCGTGAGCGGGGCGGGAAATTCGTGTGAGGGTGGTGGACGCGCACGCGGGTGGCGCATGGGGGCACGTAAACTTCGACGACGTTAAGTTCTGCTCAACGCAGCCGATCGATGCGGGCGCAGTCGAAGTGAAGTCGTCGCAAACGCCGAGGGGGGCGGTCAGCTGGAGCGCGGGCGGCGGACAGGGATGACGAGGTCGCGATGGCGAAAGAAGGCGAGGACGATAGGCGTGGCAGCGAGCACGGCACCGGCGAGCGACGGCCAAAGCAGACGGTCGAGAAAAAATCCCAGCAGGGCGAGCGCGGGCGCGACTAAAATGAAGAACAGGGAGAGGGCGCGCAGCTTGGCGGCAAAGAAGAGGCCGAGGAGCAGGGCTAGAAACGCGACGCTCGGGGGCACGAGCACGAGCAGTGTCCCGGCCACGAAGGGGATGGGGGCTAAGCACTTGCCAGGGTAGTGGAAAAAAAAGGCGATCAGCATGACGCAAAGGGTGGCGAGGGTCAGCGGGACAACCGAGTCTGCCCAAGCGGCGTGCCTCGCGTAGAGCGGCGAAATGGTGGCGAGTTGGTCGATCGTCATCAACACGCCGATGGACCCGAGGAGTCCGCGGGCGAGGTCGATCCAATGCCCGGAGAAACGGAGCAACTGCTTGACCATTCCCCAACGGCTGCCGTTACGGCGTTCGATCTCGAGTTGGTGAAGATCGCGGTAGCTGTGCTTCCGGCTATAGAAAGCGGGCATCGGCACGAGGAGTGCGAGCGCGGAGCCTAGGAGAACCAGCCAAGGGAGTGTCATTGAGTCCGGAATGAAATTAAACAGGGTGCTGAAGTGGGGGGGGGAGCCTCGGGCGTCAATATTCGGAGTGCTTTTATGCGGAAATCTTCGCATTCAAAAGATGGGAGCGCTGAGGCAATTAGCCCGAGAACTAAGCGAGGAAGGTAGCGAACCTAAAATATAAATTAATTCATACAAGGGATTTAGACGCGCGTATCACGTTCCGAAAAGGTCCGGAAAATAACGGACGTGTGCGGCGGAACAGTGATGTCGGTGCGGAGTGGCGGGGTCTCGGCGGGTTGACCGAGACGATCGCGGTCCGGAGGGTGGCGACCTCGCGGGGGCTGCTGCCCAGTAACGGCGGCAAGGAGTGAGAGCGGCCACTCGCGAAAGCGAGCAGGCGAGAGCGGATGAAGAGGCGACTCAGGCTAAAGCTATTTTGAGCCGAAGGCGGGGCTGAGGATGATGTGCTCGATGAGATCGCGGAAGGGATAGGCGGTGGGCTTGGTCGCGGCCAGGATCGCGTCGATGGCGGGACGGTCGAGGGGTTCGATGCGGCGGCCGCAGGCATAGGTGAGGAGGCGCGTGGTGAGCATCCGGGCAAACTGGTCTTGGCGATCGACCAAAATGCGTTTGAGTCCGGCGACGTCGCCGAAGCGTTGGCCACCGGGAAGTTCACCGGATGAGTCGATGGGCGCGTTTTTTCCGTAGGTGGGGCGCCACGCGCCGATGGGATCGTAGTGTTCGAGGGCAAAGCCGAGGGGGTCGATCTTGCGGTGGCATTCGTAGCAGGAAGGGTTGTCGCGGTGCTTGGTCAGGATTTCGCGCATGGATCTGGCGCCGCGGATATCGGGGTCGATGGGGGGAACGTTGTCGGGCGGAGGCGCGGGCGGGGTGCCGAGAATGTTTTCAAGCAGCCAGACCCCGCGGGTGACCGGCGAAGTTTCGACGCCGTTGGCGCTGACGGTGAGGATGCTGGCCTGACCGAGGAGGCCTCCGCGCTGTGTAGGGTTTACGGGGATACGGCGGAACTCGTGGCCGGTGGCGCCATCGACGGCGAGGGGGAAGCCGTAGAGACGGGCGAGGGGGCGGTTGACGAATGTGTAATCGGCGTCGAGGAAACGGATGATGCTGGCGTTGCGGTCGAGGAGGTCGCGGGTGAAGAGCTGCGTTTCTCGTTTCATCGCAGGTTGGAGATCCTGGGCGTAGTAGCTGGCGAAGGTGCCGCGGTCGGGGGCCATGTCGCCGAGCGTGCGGAGATTGAGCCAGCTATCGAGGAGGCCGTGGACGAAGGCGTCGGCGCGCGGACTGGCGAGGAGGCGGCGGGTTTGGGCGAGGAGTACGTTGGGCTGGACGAGCTCGCCGGACGTGGCGAGGCGGGTGAGTTCAGCGTCGGGGGTGGTGGACCAGAGAAAATACGCGAGGCGCGCGGCGAGGGCGTGGGAGTTGAGTGTGCGCGAGGACCCTGGCGCGGACACGGGAGGGACCTCCGTGCCAGCCTCGGCGAGGTAGAGGAAGGCGGGCGAGCAGAGGACGGTTTTGAGTCCGTCTTTGAGGGCGTCGAAATCGGTGTGGCCGGATTCCCGTCGTCGGTCGACGACGGCCACGAGGCGGTCGATTTCTTCAGGGAGGACGGGACGGCGGTAGGCGCGTGTGGCGAACGACGTGAGGATTTCGCGCGTGCGGGCTGGAGCGAACGGCGTATCGCCGAAAATAGCGCGCTGGCTGGCGGTGGGCCACAAGGGGTTGAGCGGGCCGCGGATCTCTACTTCGTGAATGCGGATGTGCGGCGGGAATCCGTGGCGTTGGACGACGACCCGCGTCTCGACGATGCCGGTGGTGGCGCGCACCTCGACGGGGAAAGCAGAATTGTATTGGCGGAGGATGCGATTCCAAGCGTTGCGAATGCTGAGCGCGCCGTTGGGGAAGGTGAAACGCGGCGTGAAGCCGCGGTCGAGCCACACGCGAAAAGTATACCACTCGGCGACGTCATCTTTGACGATCGTTTCGCCCAACTGCGGTTCGATGGGCTGCGGTTGATGGAGCGGGCCGACCTTGGCTTGGCCGGCGACGATGCCGAGGCGGAACGGCATTTCCGGATCGGTGCCAAAGAGGCGGGCGTCGTAGGGATGGCGGCGGTTTTTGGCCTCGGCTTTCACGCGAATCTCGTAGGTGCCGTCGGCGGGCACACCTTGGGCGAAGGCGAGGAGCGGGCCGTAGGCACCCTCGTGTTGCGTGGACTGCGCCGACTCGTAGAGGCACATGTAACGGAAATTTTGCACGCGACCGTGCGAGTAGCGGAGCTCGGGCTGTTGCTGGAAATTATCGGTGAAGCGCCAAGTGCGTTCGCTGGGCGGCTCCGGCGTGGACAACGCTTTCTCGACGATTTGATCGGCGGCGTCGACGTATTGGGCGAGGAGATACCCAGAGGTTTTCAGAGCGTCGCCGATGTTGTCCATGTGCTGGACCGACTGGTCGCGTGGAAACTTCGTGGTCGGGTCGAACATCGTCAGGTTGAGTGCGAAAAGATCGCCCACCGTATTGAGATATTCGCGACGGTTCAGGCGGCGGAGGACGGTCTGGCCGCCGGTGCTGGCGAGGCGGGTATGGGCGTCGGCGGCAAGTTGGGTGAGGTGGGCGACGACGGTGGCGACATCAGCGGGAGCGGGGTGTAGCTTGGCATTCTCGGGCGGCATCTCACCGAGGTTGAGTTGATCAATAATGGCCTGGAGCTCGATCAGCGTATCGGCATCCGCGATGGGCAACGCGAGGAGGTCGAAGCGGCGCTCGCCTTTTTGTTTTTCGGAGCCGTGGCAATCGGCGCAATACGTGGTGAGGAAAGTGCGAATCGCGGGAGTGGCGGAGTCTTGGGCGACGAGCGTGAACGGGCAGGACGCGAGGGTGGAGAAGACAACGCCCGCGAACCAGCGGGCGACGGTGGAAAGGCCGGCTGCACCGATCATGTCAGGCGAGGTCGAGGCCGCGGAGGGTACCGGTGCTGAGTGCGAAGCGATTCGTCTCCACGCCGAAGCGTTGCAACAACGTGAGGTAAAGATTTGCGAGCGGCACGCGACCGGCGCCACTGGCGGGGTAGGCGCGATGTTCGCCGTGTTTGAAGCCGCCGCCGGCGAGGATGATGGGGAGATTCGAGTTGGTGTGGGCGTTGGCGTTGCCCATGCCGCTGCCGAACAGAACCATCGTGTGATCGAGGAGGTGGCCATGGCCGTCTTCGAGGGATTTCAGTTTTGCGAGGAAACGGGCGAATTGCTCCATCTGGTATTTCTCGAGCTGGAGGAGACCGTTGATGTTTTCCTGCACCTGACCGTGGTGGGAGAGCGCGTGATAATCTTTGCGGAGACCGAGGGCGGAGGCGTCGAAGCCGCCGGCGATTTCGAGCGTGGCGATGCGGGTCGAATCCGTTTGGAGCGCGAGGGCGATGAGATCGTAGAGGACGGGGAGATCGGAGACGAAGCCGGTGTTCGTCGGCTCGGGCATGCCGGGTGCCGGTTTGGGGACATGGGCCCAGCGTTTGCTGAGCTCCATCTGACGTTCGACGTCGCGGACGGAGGTGAAGTATTCGTCGAGTTTCTCGCGGTCGCGGGTGTCGAGTTGGCGGTTGAGGGATTTCGCGTCGCCGTGAACGGCGTCCAGGATGGAGCCTTGGAGGTGGAAACGGTCGGCGGAGCGGGCGAGGTCGTGAGCCCCATCGCTGATGAAGAGTTTACGGAAAAGTTCCTTGGGACCCGGGATGGGTGGGACGCGGGTGCCGCTGCGCGTCCAACACATCTGGCAACCGCCGTGGAGACCGTCCTCGGAGCCGATGGTCAGGGCGGAGAAACGGGTGGCCCCGCCGATGGTTTCGGCGGCGCGTTGATCGACGCTGATATTGCCCTCGGGCATTGATTTGGCGTCCATGCTGCGTACGCCGCTGAGATAGGAGTGAATGGCGAAGTGTCCGCCCTTGAGACCGTGATCCAGTCCGGAGAAGAGCGAGAAATCGGGACGGTGGGCGGCGAGTGGTTGGAGGAGAGAGGGCAGCGCGAAATCGCGGCCGGTGGCGGTGGGGAAAAATTCCGGTTGGTAGAAACCGAGCATGTTACCGATGGCGACGAGGCGCTGCGGGCGGGTCGCGCCGATGGCGGTGCCGGGTTTGCTCGCGACCCCGAGACCGGCGCCGAGCACGCGGGACGAGAGCGATTCGAGCAACGGGAGGGCGAGGGTGATGCCGGCGGCGCGGAGGAAGTAGCGGCGGTTCACAGTCGGGGATGGCGTGGTCATTTCGGAGGGCGTGGCGGAGGGGAGGACGGAGCGGCAGGTTGCCGGCGGCAAGCGCGGATCGAAAATCAGGGGAAGATCTTTTGCGCACCGGCGACGGCGGGGCGGACGGTGCCGTCGGCGGCGATGAGGGGCTGGGGATGGGTGACGCGGCCGAGGGGGCGGACGCCGGGGCCGATCCCATCGCGGCCGAGGTCGGCGTGCGAGGCGTCGGCAATGGCGGTGAGACGGGCGACGAGGGCGGGGTTCTGCGCGGCGACGTTGGTGGCTTCGCCGATGTCGTTCGCGAGGTGGTAGAGTTCGCCGGTCGCCAGGTGGAGTTTCCACGGACCGTGGCGCACCGCTTCGAGGAGCAGTCCACGGTGATAGAGAAACGTATCGCGCGGTGGGGTGGCGGGCGCACCGGTGAGCACCGAGAAAATATCCACGCCATCAATTTTTCGATTGGCCGCCAGCGGAGCGCGGGCGAGCGCGGCGAACGTCGGAAGCACGTCGATCATGGCGGTGATGGCATCGGTCGAGGAGCCAGCGGGAATCGTTCCGGGCCACCACGCGAGACCCGGGACGCGGATACCGCCCTCGAGCGTGGAGCCCTTGGCGCCGCGGAGAGGGAAATTGTTCGCGCCCTGTCCGACCGGACCGCCGTTGTCGGAAAAGAAGAGGACGAGTGTGTTGCGATCGAGCTTCATCGCGCGGAGGGCGTCGAGAATCTGACCGACGCTCCAGTCGACCTCTTGCACCCAGTCTCCGAGGAGACCGTTGGGTGATTGGCCGCGGAAGTCTGCGGTGGGATAGCGTGGAAAGTGGACGGCGTTATGCGCGAGATAGACGAAGAACGGGCGGTCTTTTTCCTGGGCTTCGCGGATGAACGTGATCGTTTTCTCCGTGTAGCGGCGGACGAGTGGGACCTGGTCCTCGGCGCGGATCCGGCCGATCACGGTGTCGTTTTCGATCAAGGCGAGCGGGGGCTGGGCGGTGCTGCGGATACCGATGCCATCGTCCGCGGCGGCGGGGGTTGGCTGCTTCTTCGGAGCGGCATTCTTCGCGTTGGCAGCCTTCGTGGCTTGGGCGGCGTTGGGCTGTTTACCGAAATCATTTTTTGTGCCGTCGGCGGCGGGGCCCATATCGTTGGAGTAGGGCAGGCCGAAATAGTAATCGAAGCCCTGGCGGCGAGGGAGGAACTCGGGTTGATCGCCGAGATGCCATTTGCCGATGGCGGCAGTTGCGTAACCGGAGGAACTGAGGACGTCCGCGACGGTGTGTTCGTCGGGGTGGAGGCCGACGGCGGCGTTGGGAAAAAGGACGTGAGGAATGGGGAGCGAGCGCTTCGGGTAGGAGCCGGTCATGAGCGCCGCGCGCGAAGGGGAGCAGACGGGCGCTGCGTAGTGGCTGGTGAGCTTGCGACCCTCGGCGGCCATGCGGTCGAGGTGGGGCGTGCGGTTGTTGGAACCGAATGAGCCGATGTCACGGTAGCCGAGATCGTCGATGTTGATCAGGACGAAATTGGGGCGCGGCGTAGCGGCGGCGAAGGCGGCCGCCATGACGAACGGAAGGAAAACCGTCGAGAGCAGGACGAAGGCGAAAGGAGATCTTCTCATGGAGGGGAAATAAACTACAAGAGCGGTGGAACTGCCAATCTGCGCTGATTTTTCGGAGGCGGTGGGCGGAGCGAGGGTTTGCGCGCCTCGCCGAAGCGGCGAGGCGCGGAGGTGGGAGGCCGGGAGCGGTGGGCGTGAACGCTGGTGCGGAGGCGGTGGTTTGTTGAGGAGCAGAGATAAGCGAAGAATGGCGGTTTGCCAATCGGGTGAAGATGGATCCGCGAGGGGTCAGAGTTTCTTTTTCCCGCCTTTGCCGGTTTTTGTGCCGGTGGTATCGCGGTCGAGCAAATCGGGGAGGGGGAGGTAGTCGAAATCGACAATCATTTTCTCCGCGAGGGCGGTGCGGAGTTCGAGTTCGATCGCGTGCACGGCAGTTTGGCCGCTGAGATTGTTGAGTTCGGAGGGATCGGCAGCGAGGTCGTAGAGTTCGTAGACAGGTCGCGGGGTGGTGAAGTAAGTGGTGCGGAGGCCGGCGGCGAGTTTGCCTTGCTCGTTGGCGGCGGCCATCTGCGTCCAACCGGCGCCGCCTGCGGAGTCGACGGGTGAGTAGGGCACCCACGGCGTGCAGTTGTAGATGAATTTGTAGCGGTCACTCCGGGCGCTGCGCGAAAAATCATTCGCGGAGCTGCGCATCTGGAGCGTGACGGGTGCGGTGCCGTGCGGCCCGCGCTCGACGAAGACGTATTTGCGCGGCGAGTACGACGAGTCGCCGCGCAACAGCGCGGCGAAACTGCGGCCGCTCATCTTCGGTCCGGGCGCGAGGCCGGCGGCGGCAAGGATGGTCGGCGCAATGTCCTCGCCACTCAGGAGCGTGTGCGAATCGCCGCCGGGTTTCACGATGCCGGGCCAGCGGATAACGAGCGGGACATTGGAGCCGGGATCGTAGAGGGAGCCCTTGCCGTGGGGGAGCGCGGCGCCGTTGTCGCCGGCGAAGATGACGAGCGTGTTGGCCGCGAAGCCGCGCTCGGCGAGCAGATCGAGGACGGCCTTCATGCTGCGATCGACGCGGTTTACCTCCCCGCAATAGTCGGCGAGCTGCGCGCGCATCCCGGGCAGATCCGGCCAGTGCGCGGGGAGTGTGAGCTTCGCGGGATCGGGACGATCTTCGGCGGAGGGAGTCCACGGGTGGTGGGGATCGCTGAAATTGAGCCAGAGGCAGAAAGGTTTGTCGGCGGGTTTTTGAGCGAGGAACTCGCGCATCTGCTCGATGGCCGCGGTGTCGGAACCGGTGCGCAGATAATCGACGCGTTGCGCAAATGTTCTCAGGCCGTGCTCGTTGAGAAGGAGGGCGGTGGTCTGGGCGTTGGCGGGGTTGGAGCCGTCGAGGTGATAGGACCGGCCGCAGACGCCGGTGAAATAACCGGCCTGCGCGCGGAGGATTTCGGGGAAGGTGATTTCGTCGCGGGGGAGCGGGGAGGAGAAGCGCGTCATGCGCGCGGCGACGGCGGAACGGCCGGTGAGGTAACCCGCGCGGGACGGCACGCACTGAGGTGCGACCGTAAACAGGCGGTGGAACTTCATGCCCTCGGCGGCCAGTTTATCGAGGGTGGGCGTGCGGACGTTGGGGTCGCCGTAGCAGCTCAGGAATGGGTAGCTATGGTCGTCGGAGAGGACGAAGAGGATATTGGGCTTCGCAGGCGTGGCCGCGCTGAGGAGGCCAGCGGTGAACGTGAGAAGCAGGGCGAGGAGGGTGACGTGGAGGCTCATGGCGCGGGGAGTTGGGGGCAGTGATGGCCGCGGAGGCGCTCGGCGCAAACCATCTATAAGATTACGGATGCACACCGAGTGATCTCCGCAAGCCTCAGAAGGCAGCGAGGCGGAAGAGGGCCGCGGGGGCGCCGCTGGCGGGTCGGGTAAGCTGGACGGTGAGGCGACGCGTGCGCACGGGCGCGGCGAGCGTGAACGCGGCTTGGCTGAGGTGTTGCTCGCGCAGCTCGCCGACGACGCGGCCGGTGTCGTCGAGGACGCGGAGCGAGGGGACGCAGAAAGGCGCGACGGTTTCGGGGTTCAACATCAGCACGGTTTCGAGTGGGTGGTCGAAGTCGGCGTCGAGGTCGAATTCGAAGCGCGAAATCTCGACCGGCTCAGGCCAATCGAGCGTGAGCGTGGGTGTGGCGTCGGTGAGCGCGGCGAGCCAGACGTTAGGCTGGTTCGTGGGGCGGCTGAAACCGTTGCGGAGGTTTTCTGGGGCGAAGAGCGCGATCGGAGGCTCGACGCGGAGCGCGAGATTTTTACCGCCGGGGCGACGCTGAGGTATCCAGAATTCAAAGCTCTCGATACCGGTGCCGGGCGGTGGTTCCTGGCGCGGGGATTTGGCGACGGCGCGGTTAAATTTTTGCGTGACGGCAAGGACGGCGCTGAGGCGCAGGTCGCTGAGATGTGCGGTCAGCGCGGGATTGGTGGCGAGGCACACAAAGGCGTAGCGCGGTGCATCGATTGCAGCAGGGAACGTGAGCGTGACGGCTTGCGCAGTGCCGGCAACGAGCGGAACGCGGAGCGTGGCGAGGGTGAGGTCGGGCGTGTGGTTGGTGAGTTTTGAACTCACGCGGAGTTCGGCGACGAGTTCGGTGGCGGTCGCGACGTCGAGCGTAAACGTGACGGCGGGCATCGGGCCGGGGGCAACGGGCAGGAGCATGGCCCAAGCGTCGGTGAGCGGGAGGCGGTCGGGACCGGCGGGGAGTTCGGAAAGCTGATACGTGGACGACGCTGTGAGCGTGGCGTGCGAGACGAGGTCAGCGGTGTCGCGGAGCGGGACGTCGGGAATGAACTGACCGGCGCGGATGAGACGGCGCTGGAGCTCGGCCATGCGCGCGGGGGCGACGAGATCGCGCGGGGTGAGTTTGTCGCGCGCGCACAGGGCGGCGGCGAGGCCGACGGCTTGGCCGCTGTGGGCGCAGGTGGCCATGACGCGGGTGGAGCCGAACGCGATGTGCGTCGCGCTGGTGATGCGGCCAGCGAGGAAGAGGTTGGAGATGTTGCGCGAGTAGAGGCTGCGATAGGGAATAGGAAAAACGCCCTTCGCGTGCCACTGTTGGCAGCCGGGTTTCTCGCTGTAAACGCCGGCGGGCGGGTGGAGATCGATGGACCAACCGCCGAAGGAAACCGCGTCGGGTTGCGGGCGTTGCTCGATGAGGTCGCGCTGGGAAACCATGAAATCGCCCTCGAAGCGGCGGCTCTCGCGTTTGCCGGGGATGGTGCCGACCCATTCGAGGGTGAGATTGGCGGCTTCGGGAAATTTGCCGGAGTTTTTAATGTAGTGCCATACGCCGTACGCGACCTTCCAGAGCTCCCACTTGATTTCCTCGGTGTCGTGCACGGTGTCGCGA
>Ga0209550_10000284_pt1 | contig 45363 bp, 44 predicted proteins | sample LauGreSuBDMM15SN_2_FD_187567 | JGI IMG/M metagenome (GOLD analysis project Ga0209550, IMG submission 187567) | Freshwater lake microbial communities from Lake Michigan, USA - Su13.BD.MM15.SN (SPAdes) (version 5) | ecosystem: Environmental > Aquatic > Freshwater > Lake | place: Lake Michigan...
AAACTGTCTGACGAGTTGGTCGAAGACGCCAAACCCTATGCTGCGGCGGAGCACCGTTCGGTGCCAAGGCAAATCGAGTACTGGGCACGCATAGGCAAAGCCGTGATCGACAACCCGGACATGCCTTTGCGCCTGATCCAAGACACCATGCTCTCGCGTGAAGAAGTCAAAGCCGGACTGGCTGCGCCTTATGAGTTTGGCTGATGCTGCAAGTCAGCGCCTCGCCATCGTTCAACCGGATGGCCAAAAAACTGCACGCCCGCGACAAAAAAACACTGGATGAAGCCATCAAGGCGATGCTTCAAAATCCGCAATTGGGCGAAAAAAGGAAAGGCGACCACAAGGGTGTGTTCGTCTACAAATTCAAATTGAACGGCCAAGAAACCCTGCTGGCCTATGAACTGCAACCGCACAAAACAGCCCCCATTGCAGCCATTCTGCTGGCGGTCGGGCTACATGAGAATTTTTATGCGGGGTTGAAGCGTTGATGTGCTGCGGTAAGTTAGCCAAACCTTCGTTCAATAGGCTTGTCCAAAAACTTCATGTTCGGGAGAAAAAGCGCTCCCCAGGCCAAAGTGATCTGGCCATCACATCCTGCCAAAGGGGAAGGGATTTCGGCAACGGTTGCACTCAGGTGCGCGACATGAGCGGAAAATCTTGGGGCCTGCGAATAGAGCTAACGGTAAGGTCAATGTCCAGGCTCGGCCAATAGAGGTGATCTGGAGTGGGACGCTCAACATGGGTGATTTGCGCCACCGTGGCTTGTTTAAACCAGGGGAATTGCTCATACGACAACAGCAACTCCTCGTCGCCAAGGAGCATCCAGAAGCCATGGCGAGAGATGTTGGTGACCTCAGCCGCCGAAGTGATGGTTCCATGCATCTTCGATTTCCTTCATGTGTGCTTGAACAACGCCTTGCGCGTCAGTGATCTGGCGGGGTGACAGGCCCGTGGATGTCGCCAAGTGAACAACGGGGGTCAGCCAGAACTTGGCCTCTCCATCTGGGTGTGCGACATGGACGTGGATGCGTGGCTCTTCTCGGGAGAAGAAGAACAACCTGTAAGGTCCATCGCGTACAACGGTAGGTGCCATCCTTCGACTCTAGCGGATTCGTCGGCAACATCCAAGCTGCTTACACAAAATCCGGTGCGATTCAAACCTTTGCGCCACTTATTCATAGTGTGACCACATGCGAAGAACTTTGACGATTTTTTGTTCCTGAAGAACTTCGTACACAAGGCGATGCTGAATATTGATTCGCCTTGAATATGCGCCCGATAGATCGCCTACGAGCTTTTCGTAAGGCGGTGGATTTTGAAATGGGTTTTCTTTGATGATGGCCAGCAGTTCTTGGGCTTTGCCCTTCAACCCGCTGGCCGACAGTTTCTGCGCGTCTTTTTGTGCGTGCTTGGCGTACAGGACTTCCCAGCTCACCAGTCGATCTCCTTGGCGCATGTGTCCGGTGCTTGGGCCATACCTTCTTTGATCGACTCACGCATGCCAGGTACGGAGAGCAGGTAAAGCGTTTCTTGGATGGCCTGCCAGTCCTCTGCAGAGAGAAGCACAGCATCGTGGCGCTTGCCGGCGATGGTGATGGGCTGATGTGACTCAGCCGCCTGATCCATGAGGCGGTAGAGATTGGCGCGTGCTTCGCTGGCGGTGAGTGTCTGCATAATGAACTCCAATGTCACAAAGCGTACGCCTATCGGTACGATCAGTCAAGGGCGCATTGAGCAGCAAAAGGCTGATCACCTTGCTGAAGTTGCTGGTATTCAAGCGCCCAAGTGGCATCGCAACCCCATCAGCGACATCGGACACCACGCCTCGTGCGCGTGGAAGTGCGCGTGCTGTGCCGGTGCCATGAGGGAGCTGCACCGCCGAATCTTGCCATCGACCCATGCGCCGCCTTATGGCTTGAGCCCCGTGAATGCTCAACCGCACAGGCAGGACGAAAAAGGTATTTTCTGTGGGGCACAAACCATCGCCCAAGACCGGGCTCGTCCAACAAACGGATCTGGTGCAGCTTCGCGCGACCTATCCTTTCGTTAGGAGTCAGCGCGCGCATTGGATATATGCATAGTCGCCAAGCTCGGTGGCGTATGTGGCTGCAATGCTCGGGAAGGCGCCGCTCTGGATGTCTGCGCTAAGCTGAGCTAATCCGGTCAGAACTTCAGATTCAGAAGAGAGTCGCGCAAAAGAACTGATGTTGGCCCGAACAGTCGGATCCAGGTAGAGGCTCGGGCGATGCTTCCCCGAATAGAGAAATAGATCCTGCAGCTCGTTGGTAACAAAAAACGGTTCGACAGTTACCGACTTGAAGCCCGCCTCCAGTAAAGCTTCACGTATCTTCGTTTCTGTCGGCATGTTCGCGATGGATCGCGCCATCATGTCCGGAAAATAGTGGCACAACCAATAGTGCTGCATTTGTTCGGCAAGACCCGTAAAGAGGACGAGCTTTCCGCCCCACAGGGTTCTGTAGACCTCGGCGAAAGGCCTTCTCAGATCAGAGAAGTGGTGGATGGCAAGAGTGCAGATGGCCCCATCGAAGTACCCGTCAGGAAAAGGAAGAGCGTCCGCGCTGGATTGAATCCAGGACACGGAGTTGTCCTTCTCTCTTGCTTGCGTGAGCATCACAGTCGACACATCAATAGCGCTCCACTTGCCGCCGAGACCGCTTAGGGCGACCGTGTAATTGCCGGTCCCGCACGCAAGGTCCAGGTAGGCGCCTGACGGCAAAAGACCTAGAGTCTGCGAGAGTGTCTTAACGATCCCAGAATCAGCTTGACGCGAACTGGCGTACGTCTTGCCGATGGCGTCATAGAGTGGTTGCATTAGTCCCTCGGACACTTTTCTTTCAACGTGATCGATGGATCAGCGCCTCACAACCGAACAGGTATCCCGCGCTCGCGCATGCGCGCTTTCGCCTGCTGCACCGTGTATTCGCCGTAGTGAAAAATGCTAGCCGCCAGCACGGCATCCGCCCCGCCGATGCTCACGCCGTCGGCCAGGTGGTCGAGGTTGCCCACGCCGCCTGATGCGATCACGGGCACGCTCACGGCGTCGCTCACGGCGCGGGTCAGCTGCAAGTCAAATCCGCTTTTGGTGCCGTCGCGGTCCATGCTGGTGAGCAGGATTTCGCCTGCGCCGTATTCGGCCATTTGGGTGGCCCAGGCCACCGCGTCCAGGCCCACGTTTTTGCGGCCGCCGTGGCTGTACACGTCCCAGCCGGGGCCCATGGGCAGCCCGTTGGTGCCGATGCGCTGTTCGTCCTCTGCGCTGCGGCGTTTGGCATCGATGGCCACCACGATGCATTGCGCACCGTATTTGGCAGACGCTTCGCGGATGACTTGCGGGTTGGCAATGGCGGCGGAGTTGAAGCTGGTTTTGTCAGCACCCGCGTTGAGCAAACGGCGCACGTCTTCCACGGTGCGCACGCCACCACCCACGGTGAGCGGGATGAACACTTGGCTGGCCACGGCTTCGATGATGTGCAGGATCACGTCGCGGCCGTCGCTGGTGGCGGTGATGTCCAAGAATGTGAGTTCGTCGGCGCCTTGCTCGTTGTAGCGGGCGGCGATTTCGACCGGGTCGCCAGCGTCGCGCAGTTCGATAAAGTTGACGCCCTTGACGACACGACCACCGGTCACGTCAAGGCAGGGAATGATGCGTTTGGCCAGCATGGGGGGTTCTTTTCAATTCAAGGGGTTGTCACGGTCAGCTGATGCCAGCCTTCCCAGCGCTCGCCTGCGGGCAAGGTGATGGGCTCAAAGACTTGGGCAGCTTCGACGCAGAGCATGTGTCGCCAGCCGTCTTCGGGCATGTCGGTCAGGCGTTTGCACTGGGCTTGTGCGGGGTTCCAGACCACGGTGTTGGCCCAGCTGGCGCTTTGTTGGATGTTCAGTTGATCGTTCAGGCGCAGCGCTTGCGCGCTGGCCGCATACACGCGGTCAAATTCGGCCACAAACTGCAGGGTGTCTGAAGCGCTGTCATGGGTGTTGGCCACGGCATCCCATTCGGCTTGGCCGCCCAGGCCTTGCAGCTGAGCTTGGGTCACGTCAGGCACCGCCAAATAGGTGTGCAAAGCGCCCGAAAACGCCATCGGCTGGGTGTCGGTGTTGTGCACCTTAAGGCTGATGCGCAGCGTACCGGGGCGCAGGGTGATGTGCAGTTGCAGTGCAAAGGCCTGCGGCCACCAGGCGCGGGTGCGTGCGTTGTCTTGCAGATGCAGGCAAAGCTGGGCGCTGTCGGCCGACAGCTCGGGCGCATCGGCTTGCCAAGGCAGGTTGCGGGCAAAGCCGTGTTTGGGCAGGCGTTCGGCCATCGGGCCGCGTTGGTTGAACTGCGGAAAGCAAACGGGCACACCGCCGCGAATGGCAGCTTGGCCGTCCATGACACTTTTCGGGCTGAGGTACAGGCGCTCTTGGCCGCCAGACACCCAAGACAGCACCTGTGCGCCGTGCAGCGCGACCAGCAGGCGGTCGCCTTGCGGCAGCGTCAATTCGCAAGCGGGCAGGCCTACAAACGCGGTGTAGCGGCAAGTGGCCTGAGCGCTCATGTGCAATCGCGAGGGAAAGGATCAGCCGTTGAGTTCGTCGGCGCGTTGCTGCGCCAGCGCGAAGTCGAGGTCGCCCGAATACACGGCGCGGCCGCAGATCACGCCTTCGACGCCTTCGCCCTCCACCGCGCACAGCTGCTCAATGTCGGCCATGTTGGACAGGCCGCCCGAGGCGATGACGGGGATGGTGAGGGCTTGGGCCAGCTTGACGGTGGCGTCGATGTTGATGCCGCTCAGCATGCCGTCGCGGCCGATGTCGGTGTAGATGATGGACTCAACGCCCCAGTCTTCGAACTTCTTGGCCAGGTCCACCACTTCGTGGCCGGTGAGTTTGCTCCAGCCGTCGGTGGCGACTTTGCCGTCTTTGGCATCCAGCCCGACGATGATGTGGCCGCCAAAGGCGGTGCAGGCGTCTTTCAAAAAGCCAGGGTTCTTGACGGCGGCGGTGCCGATGATGACGTAGCGCAGGCCGCTGTCGATGTATTTTTCAATCGTATCCAAATCGCGGATGCCGCCGCCCAGCTGCACCGGAATGTCGTCGCCCACGGCCTTGAGGATGGACTTGATGGCGCCGAAGTTTTGCGGCTTGCCGGCGAAGGCGCCGTTCAGATCCACCAGGTGCAAGCGGCGTGCGCCTTTTTCAAGCCAGGTGCGGGCCATGGCGGCGGGGTCTTCCCCAAACGTTGTGGCTTGGTCCATATCGCCCTGCTTGAGGCGAACGCAGTGGCCGTCTTTGAGGTCAATGGCGGGGATCAGAATCATGGCGAGTTAAATGCAGGTGAAGGAAAAAACGGCCCTGAAAACCACTCAAGGCTGCCAGTGGAGGAAATTGCGAAACAAGGCCAGGCCTTGGGCCGCGCTTTTTTCGGGGTGAAACTGGGTGGCAAAAATATTGTCACGGGCTATGGCACAAGCAAAGCGGCCGCCGTAATCGGTTTCGGCCGCAGCGTGCGCCGGGTTGGCGACCTGGGTGTAGAAGCTGTGCACAAAATAATACCAGCTGCCGTCGTCAATGCCTTGCCACAGCGGGTGCGCAGGCGTGGCTTGCCAAACTTGGTTCCAGCCCATTTGCGGCACTTTGTAGCGGGTGCCGTCGGGCTGGATTTGCCCCGCCAGCTCAAACTTGACCACGCGGCCGGGGATCAAACCGAGGCCCGGCGTGTTGCCCTCGTCGCTGTGGTCCAGCAGCATCTGCATGCCCACACACACGCCAAACAGGGGTTTGCTGGCAGCAGCTTCAAGCACGGCGTCCAGCAGGCCCGACTCGCGCAGCTCGCGCATGCAGTCGGGCATGGCGCCCTGCCCAGGCAAGACCACACGGTGCGCGTCACGCACCACTTGTGGGTCAGACGTCACGGTCACTTCGGCATGGTCCACGCTGGAGGCCGCATGGATCACCGCCTGCGCCACACTGCGCAGGTTGCCCATGCCGTAATCCACGACGGCGACGCGGTTGACGCTCATGTCAGAGGCTGCCTTTGGTGGAAGGGATCACACCCGCCGAGCGTGGGTCCATTTCAAGGGCAGCACGCACGGCGCGGGCAAAGGCCTTGAAGATGGTTTCGCACTGGTGGTGTGCGTTGACGCCCTTGAGGTTGTCGATGTGCAGCGTGCACAGCGCGTGGTTCACAAAGCCCTGGAAGAATTCGTAAATCAACTGGGTGTCGAGTGAACCCAGCGAGCCGGAAGTGAAGTTCACGTCCATGTGCAGACCGGGGCGACCCGAAAAGTCCACCACCACGCGGCTCAAAGCTTCGTCGAGCGGCACATAGGCGTGGCCATAACGGCGGATGCCTTTTTTGTCACCAATGGCTTGCGCAAAGGCTTGGCCCAAGGTGATGCCAATGTCTTCCACCGTGTGGTGACCATCGATGTGCAGGTCGCCTTCGCAAGCGATGTCCAGATCAATCAAGCCGTGGCGGGCGATCTGGTCCAGCATGTGGTCCAGAAAAGCAATGCCACTGGCCAGCTTGGCCTGGCCTGTGCCATCCAGGTTCATGGCAACGCGGATGTTGGTCTCGGCCGTCTTGCGGGTGACGTTTGCTGAGCGATTCATATAGAGACTTTCAGAGCGGCAAGGAGTTGGTCGTTTTCTGCAGCAGTGCCCACCGTCAGGCGCAGGCAGTTGGCCAGCAATGGGTGCATTTTAGAAATGTTCTTGATCAGCACACCGTGGGCCTTCAGGCCGTCAAATGTTTTGGCCGCATCGGGCACGCGGGTCAGGATCATGTTGGCCTCACTCGGGAAAGGCTGAACGCCGGGCAAGGCGGCCAGTTCACAGTGCAAGCGGGCACGCTGCTCTCGCAGGTCTTGGGCCTGCGCGGCAAACACCTCGGCATGCTCCAGCGCAAACAAAGCGCACTCGGCATTGAGCACGCTGATGTTGTAGGGCGGGCGCACTTTGTCGATCTCGGCCACCAAAGCTTTGGGGCCAATCATGTAGCCCAGGCGCACACCGGCCAAGCCAAACTTGGACAGCGTGCGCATGAGCAAGACATGCGAATAACGCGCAATGCGGTCGATGTAGCTTTTGCTGGCAAAGGGCTGGTAGGCCTCATCCATGACCACCAAGCCGCCTTGCGCGCCCTGGGCCAGCACGATCTTCTCGATCGTGTCGTCGTTCCACAAGTTGCCGGTGGGGTTGTTGGGATACGCGAGGTAGACGATGGACGGCTTGTGCTGGGCAATGGCCGCCAGCATGGCGGCTTCGTCCAGCTCAAAGTCGGCCGTGAGTGGCACACCGTGGAAGGCCAGGCCTTGCAACTGGGCGCTCATGGCATACATGACAAAGCCGGGCAACGGCGAAAGGATGGACGAGGGCTTGCCATGGCTCGCTTCGCTCGGTGGCACATCGCAAGCCATGGCCAGCAAAGAGATCAACTCGTCTGAGCCATTGCCCAGCATGATGTCGAAGCCTTCGGGCATGCCTGCATAAGCAGCCAGCGCATGGCGCAATTCGTTCACACGCTCCCCAGGGTAACGGTTGAGAGCCAACGCGCCCAAACGCTCGCCCAAAGCCTTTTGCAATTCAGCGGGCAGTCTGTGCGGGTTCTCCATCGCGTCGAGCTTGACCATGCCGACCGAATCCTGGATGGCGTAGGCGTGCATGGACTTCACGTCCTGGCGGATGCGTTGCATCAATTGGGGGCTGACGTTGCTCATTTCGGGTCTCGCATCGGGGGCACAGGGTTCAAACGGAGTTCGGCGGCGCGGGCGTGCGCTTGCAGGCCTTCACCATAGGCCAGCTCGGCGGCAATGCGGCCCAGCGGCTGGGCACCGGCTTCGCTCACCTCAATCAAACTACTGCGTTTTTGGAAGTCGTACACGCCCAGCGGCGACGAAAAACGTGCCGTGCCGCTGGTGGGCAATACATGGTTGGGGCCGGCGCAGTAGTCGCCCAGCGATTCGCTGGTGAACGCGCCCAAGAAGATGGCCCCCGCGTGGCGCAGCAGAGGCTCCCAGCGGTGCGGGTCACTGCTCGACACCTCCAGGTGTTCGGGCGCGATGCGGTTGCTAATGGCGCAGGCTTCTTCCATGTTGCGCGTCAAGATCAATGCGCCCCGGTCGTTGAGGGACTTGGCGATGATGCCTGCGCGCGGCATCTCGGGCAGCAGGCGGTCGATGGCGGCTTGCACTTCGGCGATGTAATCGGCATCGGGGCACAGCAAAATGCTTTGCGCCAGTTCGTCGTGCTCGGCCTGGCTGAACAAATCCATCGCCACCCATTCGGCGGGCGTGGTGCCGTCGGCCAACACCAAAATTTCAGAGGGGCCAGCGATCATGTCGATGCCCACGGTGCCGAACACGCGCTTTTTGGCGCTGGCCACATAGGCGTTGCCGGGGCCAGTGATCTTGTCCACTTTGGGGATGGTGGCGGTGCCATAAGCCAGCGCCGCAACGGCTTGCGCGCCGCCCACGGTGAAGGCCCGCGTGACACCCGCCACGTAGGCAGCGGCCAACACGAGTTCATTGCGCTCACCCCGGCTGGAAGCAGCCGCCTCTCCAGAGCCGCCCGTGGCCACGCTGCCACGCACGGGCGTGGGCACGACCATGATGATCTCTTGCACCCCCGCCACATGCGCGGGAATAGCGTTCATCAACACCGACGAGGGGTAAGCCGCTTTACCGCCGGGCACGTAAATGCCGACGCGGTCGAGCGGCGTGACTTTTTGGCCCAACAAGGTGCCATCTTCGTCGCGGTAGCTCCAGCTTTCGCCAGACGCTTTCTTTTGCGCCTCGTGATACTTGCGCACCCGGGCGGCGGCGGCTTGCAGGGCTTCGCGTTGTGCGGCGGGCAGGCCGTCAAGTGCCGCTTTCAGTTCGGCTTGTGTGATCTCCAGCGCCTTCACATCGACGGCTTGCAGTCCGTCAAAACGCTGGGTGTACTCCAGCACGGCCGCGTCGCCACGCTTTTGCACATCGGCCAGGATGTCGGCCACGCGCTGCTCGATGGCGGCGTCGGTGTCGGCAGACCAATGCAGGCGCGCCGCGAAGGCCGCTTCAAAACCGGCATCTGCCGTATTCAGTTGCAATGGTTTGGCTTGAAGGCCCATAAATTCAATGTCTTTCAGTCTTTTTTCACCGCACCGGCAAAGGCGTCGATGATGGCGCGGATCGGTGCTTGTTTGAGTTTGAGCGCGGCCTGGTTGACCACCAAACGCGAGCTGATGTCCATGATGCGCTCGACTTCGACCAGATGGTTGGCCTTGAGCGTGTTGCCTGTCGACACCAAGTCGACGATCGCATCGGCCAAGCCTGTGAGCGGGGCCAATTCCATGCTGCCGTAGAGTTTGATCAGATCAACGTGCACACCCTTGGTCGCAAAAAAATCGCGGGCGATGGCTGTGTATTTGGTGGCGACCTTCAGGCGTGCCCCGGTGCGCACCAGCGCGGCGTAGTCGTCATGGGCGCGCACGGCCACGCTCATGCGGCATTTGGCAATGTTCAGGTCCAGCGGCTGGTACAGGCCCTGGCCGCCATGTTCGATCAGCGTGTCCAGGCCCGTCACGCCCAGGTCTGCACCACCGTATTCCACATAGGTGGGCACGTCGCTGGCCCGCACCAAGACCACTCGCACGTTGGGTTGGTTGGTGGGCAAGATCAGCTTGCGAGATTTCTCGGGGTCTTCGAGGACCTCGATGCCTGCGGCTTTGAGCAGCGGCAGGGTTTCGTCAAAGATGCGTCCTTTGGACAGGGCCAGCGTGATCATTTCACCCTTTCGATATCGGCACCCAGTGCGCGCAATTTGGCTTCCATGCGGTCGTAGCCCCGGTCCAGGTGGTAGATGCGCTCGACGGTGGTTTCACCCTCAGCCACCAAGCCGGCAATGACCAAGCTGGCAGAGGCGCGCAAGTCGGTGGCCATCACGGTAGCGCCTGAGAGTTTGGGCACGCCCTCGATCACGGAGACCTTGCCATCGATCTGGATGTGCGCGCCCAGGCGCACCAGCTCGTTGACGTGCATGAAGCGGTTTTCAAAAATCGTTTCGGTCACTTTGCTTGTCCCTTGCGAGATGCAGTTGAGTGCCATGAACTGGGCCTGCATGTCGGTCGGAAAACCAGGGTATTCGGTCGTACGAAAGCTCTGGGCTTTCAATCGGTCTTCGGATTTGACGCGGATGAAACCGTCGCCCACTTCAATGGTGGCACCGGCTTCGCGCAGCTTCTCGATGACCACTTCCAGGTGGTCGGCACGGCCATGGCGCAGCACCACGTCTCCGCCCGTGGCAGCTACCGCACACAGGAAGGTGCCCGCCTCGATGCGATCAGCCACCACTTGGTGCTGAGCGCCGTGCAAGCTCTGCACACCTTGAATGCGGATGCGGCGAGTGCCGTGGCCTTCGATCTTGGCGCCCATTTTGATCAGCATCTCGGCCAGATCGCCAATTTCGGGTTCTTGCGCGGCGTTTTCGAGCACCGTCTCGCCTTCGGCCAAGGCGGCTGCCATCATGAAGTTTTCGGTGCCTGTGACGGTGACCATGTCGGTCGTAATGTGCGCACCCTTCAGGCGCGTGCGGCCAGCAGGCAGACTGGCCAACATGTAGCCGTGTTCCACGGTGATCACCGCGCCCATGGCCTGAAGGCCTTTGATGTGTTGGTCCACCGGGCGCGAACCGATGGCGCAACCGCCAGGCAGGGACACCTTGGCGTGGCCAAAGCGGGCCAACAAGGGCCCCAGTGCCAGCACCGAGGCGCGCATGGTTTTCACCAGCTCGTAAGGGGCTTCGGGCTTGTTCAGGCCGCTGGCATCCAGCGTGACGCGACCGTCTTCGTGGTGCTCGGCCGTCACGCCCATGTTACGGATCAGCTTGAGCATGGTCGAGACGTCTTGCAGGCGCGGCACATTGCTCAGGGTGACGGGCTCGAAGCTCAGCAGCGCAGCGCACAGCTCGGGCAGGGCCGCGTTTTTGGCACCTGCCACATCGAGCGTGCCTTGCAGGCGTTTGCCGCCGCGAATGATCAGTTTGTCCATGGGTCAGGTCGGTGCGTTGCGGCCCGAAGGCCTTCGTTTCATTTGGCTTGCGCAGCCCATTCGGCGGGCGTGAATGTTTTCATCGACAAGGCGTGCACCTCGTCGGTGTGCATTTTCTGGCCCAGCGTGGCGTACACCCGCTGGTGCCGCGCAATGGGGCGCATGCCGGCAAAGGCTTCGGACACCACCACGGCGCTCCAGTGTCGGCCATCGCCATCCACCGTCAGGTGGGTGCAGTCAAGACCTGCGGCAATGATGGCTTGAAGTTGATCAGCGTTCATGGGGGTTCAGCTCCGGATTTTGTAGCCGATGCGCAAAAGGTGAAGGGTCAAGGCACTGATGGCGGCGAGGGCAGTGCCCACCACCGCCAGACTGAGCCAGGGGGAGACATCGCTCTGGCCAAAAAAGCCGTAACGGAAACCGTCGATCATGTAGAAAAACGGGTTCAGGTGGCTGAGCTTTTGCCAAAACGGCGGCAGGGAGTGGATGGAGTAAAACACGCCCGACAAAAACGTCATGGGCATGATGATGAAGTTCTGAAAAGCAGCCATCTGGTCGAACTTTTCAGCCCACAGTCCAGCGATCACGCCCAATGCGCCCATCATGGCCGCGCCCATGCAGGCGAAGGCCAAAATCCACAGTGGGTTGACGAAGGTGATGTTGACCATCCAGCCGGTGATGACAAACACCCCCAGACCCACAGCCAAGCCGCGCACAATGGACGATCCCACATAGGCCACAAACCAGCTGCGGTGCGACAGGGGTGTGAGCAGCAAAAACACCAAGCTGCCCATGATTTTACTTTGCACCAAACTGGACGAGCTGTTGGCAAACGCGTTTTGCAACACGCCCATCATGATCAGGCCCGGCAACAAAAACGAGGTGTAGGCCACGTTGTCGTAAACCTTGACATGGTCTTCGAGCACATGGCCAAAGATCAACATGTAAAGCACCGACGTCAGCACCGGCGCGCCCACGGTCTGGAAAGCAACTTTCCAAAAACGCAGCACTTCTTTGTAGAGCAGGGTTTGCCAGCCGGTCATGCCAGGGCTCCCGATGCGGTTTGTTTGCGATTCATGACTTCCAGGAAAACGTCTTCCAGATCGGCTTGGCGGATCTCAACGTCTTCGACCACCAGCCCCGATGTGCGCAGTGTGGCCAGGTGGTTTTCGATCTCGACCGCGTTGTGCACCGGCAACTGCACGATGCGTCCCGTGACGCGGGCAATGGCCGCGACAGCAGGCGGCAAGTCGCCGTCGAGTTTGAAGCGCAGCACCTGACTGGTGGCCGAACGCAGCAAATCAGACGTGCGCTCCAGCGCCAGCAACTGCCCGCGTTTGAGCATGGCGATGCGGCCGCACAAGGCTTCTGCCTCTTCCAGGTAATGGGTGGTGAGCAAGACGGTGTGGCCTTGCTTGTTGAGTTTGGCGATGAAGGCCCACAAGGTCTGTCGCAGCTCCACGTCGACCCCGGCGGTGGGTTCGTCTAGCACGATCACGCGGGGTTTGTGCACCAAGGCTTGCGCCACCAGCACCCGACGTTTCATGCCGCCCGAGAGTTGGCGCATGTTGGCACCCGCCTTGTCGGCCAGGCCCAGGCTGTCCAACAGTTCGTCGATCCAGGCCTCGTTTTTCTTGACGCCAAAATATCCCGACTGGATGCGCAAAGCTTCGCGCACGGTAAAAAACGGGTCAAACACCAGCTCTTGCGGCACCACGCCCAACAGGCGGCGCGCGGCGGCGTAGTCGCTTTGCACGTCGTGACCATGCACCAAAACACGGCCGGTGCTGGGGCGACTCAAACCTGCCAAGGTGCTGATCAGGGTGGTTTTGCCAGCACCGTTGGGGCCGAGCAGGCCAAAAAACTCGCCCTCCTCCACATCAAAGCTGATCTGGTCAAGCGCTTTGAACGCGACTGCGCCCGCCTGTTTGGCTGGATAAATCTTGGAAACGGATTGGAATGAGAGCGCTGGCATGGGAGAGGTCTATTTTAAGTGCTGGCCTGCGGACCCTAGAGCGCTGACCTTGCAGAGGCCCCAAAAGACATGGAAACCAAGCCTTCAAGCGGGCTGGAGCAGATCCATCACCCCGTACAAACTGGCCAGTTCGCGCAAGCGCGGCGTCATGCCCTGGACCTGCAAAGCGCTGCCCTTTTGCGTCAATGCCCGGCGCAAACCCAGCAGCACGGCCAGCGCCGAGGAATCAAATTCAACCACACCCGATGCGTCCAGCACCACCGCAGGCGGCAGGTTAGGAGGCAGTTGCGCCACCCACTTCGCCAAACATGCACCGGCCTGGTCGTGCAGCAAAGTGGCGGGCAGCTTCAGAGGGCTCATGTCTTGCGGGTTCAAGAGGCTTTGGTGTTGGATTTGTTGCGAGCTGCCAAACTGGCAATCAGCGCATCGATGCCACCGGCATTGATCTCTTTGGTGAACTGGTTGCGGTAGTTTTCGATCAGCCACACGCCCAGCACGTTCAGGTCAAAAATCATCCAGCCTGCGCCTTGACCCGGGGTTTTTTCGAGTCGGTAGTCCAACTGAATCGGGTCCGCCTTGCCACGCACCTCGGTGTTCACCACCAGGTTTTTGTCTTCCTGGCCGGCGCGCAGGGGCTTGACGACAACTTCTTGGTCGGTGATCTGGCTGAGCGCACCCGAGTAAGTGCGCACCAGCAAGATCTTGAACTCTTCTTGCAGGCGTTTTTGTTGCTCGGGCGTGGCTTTGCGCCAAGCCGGGCCAGTGGCGAGAGCGGTCATGCGGCGAAAGTTCACATGCGGCATCAGTTGCGTGTCGACCAGCTGCATGATCTTGGCCGTGTCGCCGCTGCGCAGCGCCTTGTCGGCCTTGATGGCGTTCAGCGTTTCGTTGGTGATGCGCTGGATCAAGGCCTCGGGCGCTTCGTCGGCAGCCATGGACAGGCCCGAAGCGCCCAAGAGGCTAGCGGCACAGGCGGCCACAAGTACATGGCGGCGGTTCAGGAAAAAAGCAGTATCGGTTTTGAGCATGAAATAACTATACGGCCTGCGACCAAAATGCGTGTGAACAACTGTAACGGGCTTATTTCGGTTCGGCCTCGCCATCCCCATAGTCAAAACTTGAGGGTGGGTTGCCGTCGTGAATGTCGTTGCGGCGTTTTTGCAAGAAGCCGTCACGCACAAAAGAATAAGGGTCCAGCGATGCGGCCATGACCACGTCCACGGTTTGCAGCAGTCCAGCGCGGATGTCCAAGACGCGTGTCGCGGTCAATACATTGCGGGTGGCCTCATCTGAAAATTGACGCGAAACATCGCCCTGCATGTCCAGCGGCAAAGCCAGGGTGTCGCGCAGCGTGGATGGTCCCAGCAAAGGCAGCACCACATAGGGGCCAGGCTTGACACCCCAGTAACCCAAGGTCTGCCCGAAGTCTTCCTTGCGCTTTTCCAGGCGCATTTCGGTGGCCACATCCAGCAAGCCGCCCAGGCCGAAAAAGGTGTTCACGTGGATGCGCATGAAAGTCTCTACCGTGGCCTGACCCTTGAGCTGCAGGGCGCTGTTGGCCATGGACCACACATCGCCCAGATTCCCCAAAAAGTTACCCACACCCTTGCGCACAAAGCTGGGCAGCACTTTCACATACAGCTGGGCTGCGGGCTTGATGGCCATGGTGTCCACCACATCGTTGAACTGGAAAACGCTGCGGTTCATCGACTCCCAAGGGTCACGCGCATCGGCTGTTTTCACGGTGGCGCAGCCTTGCAAGGCCACAAGGCTGACCAGCAGGGCCAGCGAGGCAAAGCGTTTCGTCCAGGCGATCATGGTTTTTTGCTTTCAGTGGTGGATTTCTCGGCCTGGCTGAACAGGAACTGGCTGATCAGGTTTTCCAGGATGACGGCCGATTGGGTGGAGCCGATGCGGTCTCCGGCGGCCAGGTTTTTCTCGTCCGCGCCAGGCGCGACATCAAGGTATTGCTCGCCCAGCAAACCGCTGGTGAGGATTTTAAGGGAGCTGTCTTGAGGAAAAGCGTGCTGGGTCTGCATGCCCAGCGTGACCTTGGCCTGGAAAGACTCGCCGTCGAATTCGATTTTCTTGACGCGCCCAACCACTACCCCGGCGCTCTTGACCGCCGCGCCCGGCTTGAGCCCGCCGATGTTGTCGAACTTGGCCGTGACTTCGTAATCTTGGCTGAAACTCCAGGTGAGCAAGTTGGCTGCCTTGAGCGCCAGAAACAGCACGGCCACAGCGCCCAACAAGACAAACAAACCCACCCAAATATCATTTTTTGAACGTTGCATGCCGTCCTCCTCAAATGCTGAACATCATCGCGGTCAGGATGAAGTCCAGCCCCAACACCGACAAAGAAGAAACCACCACACTGCGTGTGGTGGCACTGGCCACACCTTCGGGCGTGGGCTTGGCCACGTAGCCTTGCAACAAGGCGATGAAGGTCACGGCCACACCAAACACGGCACTCTTGACGATGCCGTTGCCCACGTCATTAAAAACATCGACGCCGCCTTGCATCTGGCTCCAAAAAGCACCCGAGTCGACACCGATGAGCAAGACACCCACCACGTAGCCGCCCAAAATGCCTACCGCACTGAACACCGCCGCCAACAAGGGCAAGGCGATGATGCCACCCCAAAAGCGGGGCGCCAAAATGCGTTGCACAGGGTCCACCGCCATCATTTCCAGGGCGGTGAGCTGCTCACCGGCCCGCATGAGGCCGATCTCGGCCGTGAGCGAGGCACCGGCACGGCCCGCAAACAACAAGGCGGCCACCACAGGGCCCAACTCGCGCACCAGGCTGAGTGCCACCAACAGGCCCAGCGCCTCGGCCGAGCCGTAGCGTTGCAAGGTGTAGTAGCCCTGCAAACCCAACACAAAACCCACAAACAGGCCCGACACGGTGATGATGGCCAGCGAGTAATTGCCCAAAAAATGCACCTGGTCGCGCACCAGGCCAAAGCGCTTGAGCGCTGCGCCTGACATGCGCAGCAACTTGAAAAACAGCCGAGCGGCAAAACCCCAATTGGCCAGCATTTGGCGAGTAGAAGCGCCCAAAGCGCCCAGCATGTCGGTGATCATGCCGACCTCCCGTCGTAGTCTTGGGCCGCCAAAGGGGCTGGGTAGTGGAAGGGCACCGGCCCATCGCTCAAGGCATGCACAAACTGGTAAATCAACGGGTCGGTGCTGGCCCGCAGCTCGGCAGGCGTGCCCTGCGCGGCCACACCGCCGTGCGCCAGAATCACCACATGGTCGGCGATCTCAAAAGTCTCGGTCACATCGTGCGACACCACGATGCTGGTGATGCCCAGGCTGTCGTTCAGGCGGCGAATCAACCGGGCCGCCGTGCCCAGCGAAATCGGGTCGAGACCGGCAAACGGCTCGTCGTACATGATCAGATCGGGGTCGAGCGCGATGGCACGGGCCAGGGCCACACGGCGGCTCATGCCGCCAGATATCTCGGAAGGCTTCAAGTCTCGCGCACCGCGCAAACCCACCGCATCGAGCTTCATGAGCACGATGTCGCGGATCAGGTCTTCCGACAAACGGGTGTGCTCGCGCAAGGGAAAAGCCACGTTGTCGAACACGCTCATGTCGGTGAACAAAGCCCCAAACTGAAACAGCATGCCCATGCGGCGACGGGCCGCGTACAGCTCGGTCTGACGCATGGGGGTGACGTCTTGGCCATCAAACAAGAGCTGCCCTTGGCTCGCACGGATCTGCCCGCCAATAAGGCGCAGCACCGTGGTCTTGCCACCGCCAGATACACCCATCAGGGCCGTGACTTGGCCACGCGGCACATTGAAGCTGAGGCTCTTCAAAATGACACGGTCGCCGTACCCAAAAGTCAGGTCGTGCAATTCAACAAGTGGCGGTGGTGTGGATGGGGTGTTCATGAAAAACAAAAGCCGGAGGGGTCCGGCTCTTGTGATGTTAACGAACCAAGGTATACGCTTTGTAATCCTTGGTGGTCTAGGGATTTTACCTATAACGAATGTTCTTCAACGTGGCAAGTCACTCTGACCCATCAGGAACTCGTCCACCGATCGCGCCGCTTGGCGTCCTTCGCGGATGGCCCAGACCACCAGCGACTGACCACGGCGCATGTCGCCCGCAGCAAACACTTTGGGCACGTTGGTGGCGTAGCCGCCTGTGAACTCGGTGCTGGCCTTGGCGTTGCCACGGGCGTCCTTGTCGATGCCAAAGGCGTCGAGCACGGTGGCCACCGGGTTGGTGAAACCCATGGCCAGCAAAACCATGTCGGCTTTGTATTCTTTCTCGGTGCCGGGCACCTCGACCATCTTGCCGTCCTTGAATTCGACGTGCACCGTCTTCAGGCCCGTGAGCTTACCTTTTTCACCGATGAATGCCTTGGTGGAGATAGCGAATTCGCGTTGTAACAGGCCTTTTTCCGCGCTCTCGTCGTGGCTGGAGCTGGTGCGCAGCTTCATGGGCCAATAGGGCCAAATCATGGCCTTGTCTTCTTTTTCGGGTGGCTCGGGCATCACCTCGAACTGGGTCACGCTCACAGCGCCGTGGCGCGTGCTGGTGCCCACGCAGTCGCTGCCGGTGTCGCCGCCACCGATCACGATGACGTTTTTAGCGTCGGCACGCAATTGGCCCTTGACCTTGTCGCCTGCATTGACCTTGTTTTGCTGCGGCAAGAATTCCATCGCGAAATGGATACCGTCCAGATCGCGGCCTGGCACAGGCAAATCGCGCGACTGCTCGGATCCGCCTGTCAGCAACACGGCGTCGAAGTCTTTCTTGAGCTGCTCGGCGCTGATGGTTTCCTTGGCCCAGTTGGTGACTTTGGAATCCTTGGGCCACTCACCCACCAGCACGCTGGTGCGGATCTTCACGCCTTCGGCTTCGAGCTGCTGGACGCGGCGGTCGATGTGCGTCTTTTCCATCTTGAAGTCGGGGATGCCGTAGCGCAGCAAGCCGCCCACGCGGTCGTTCTTCTCGAACAAGGTCACGTCGTGGCCAGCTCGGGCCAGCTGCTGCGCAGAAGCCATGCCCGCAGGACCAGCGCCGATCACGGCCACGGTTTTGCCGGTCTTGACTTTGGCAGGACGGGGCGTGACCCAGCCTTCAGCCCAAGCGCGGTCGATGATGGCGTGCTCAATCGACTTGATGCCCACGGCGTCGTCGTTGAAGTTGACCACGCACGCCGCCTCGCAAGGTGCGGGGCAGATGCGGCCGGTGAACTCGGGGAAGTTGTTGGTGCTGTGCAGCACCTCGATCGCGTTTTTCCAGTCGCCTTCAAACACCAGGTTGTTGAAGTCCGGAATGATGTTGTTGACCGGGCAGCCGCTGTTGCAAAACGGTGTGCCGCAGTCCATGCAGCGTGCGGCTTGGGTTTTGGACTGCTCGGGTGTCAAGCCGATCACGAATTCGCCGTAGTTTTTCAGGCGCTCGGTGACGGGTTTGTAGCCCTCTTCGATGCGCTCAAATTCCATGAAACCGGTGATTTTTCCCATGATGCTATTCCTTAAATCTTGACGTTCGGCTCAGGCGGCCACGGGCTGGGCGGCCTTGGCCGCGTTCGCCGCTTTGCGTGCATTGATCTCGCCCAGGGCGCGCTTGTATTCGTTCGGGAAGACCTTGACGAACTTGGCACGGGCCGTGGCCCAGTTGTCGAGCAACTCGCGGGCACGCTGGCTGCCGGTCCATTTGTGGTGATCTTCCAGCAGTTTCTTCAGTTGCGCTTCGTCGGCCTGATCGCGGTGCCAGACCTTGCGGTCCACTTGGACTTCTTGCTCGGCAGCTGACAACACTTTTTCCATACTGACCATGGCGGTGTTGCAGCGCGAGACGAACTCGCCGTCTTCGTCGTACACATAAGCGATACCGCCGCTCATGCCCGCGCCGAAGTTGCGGCCGGTTTTACCCAAAACAGCGACAGTACCGCCGGTCATGTATTCGCAGCCGTGGTCGCCAGTGCCTTCGACCACCGCAGTAGCACCCGACAGGCGCACCGCGAAACGCTCGCCGGCCACGCCCGCGAAGAAGGCTTCACCGGTGGTGGCGCCGTACATGACGGTGTTGCCGACGATAATGTTTTGCGAGGCCACGCCACGGAACTCCAAGCTCGGACGTACCACGATGCGACCACCCGACAAACCTTTGCCGGTGTAGTCGTTGGCCTCACCAATCAGGTAGAGCGTGATGCCCTTGGCCAGGAAGGCGCCAAACGATTGACCACCCGTGCCTTCGAGCTGGATGCGCAGGGTGTCGTCAGGCAAACCTTCGGGGTGCACCTTGGTCACGGCGCCGGACAACATGGCACCGACCGAGCGGTTCACGTTGCGGGCGACTTCCATGAACTGCACTTTTTCGCCCTTGTCGATGGCGGCGCGGCTCTTGGCGATCAGCACGTTGTCCAGGGCTTTTTCCAGGCCGTGGTCTTGTGTGTCCACATGGCGCACAGCCACGGTGGAGGACACTTGCGGCACCGCCAACAAGCGACCAAAGTCCAGGCCCTTGGCTTTCCAGTGCTCCACACCGCTCTTCATGTCGAGCAGGTCAGCGCGGCCCACCAGGTCGTCAAATTTGGCGATGCCCAACTGGGCCATGATCTGGCGCACTTCTTCGGCGATGAAGAAGAAGTAGTTCACGACGTGCTCGGGCTTGCCTGTGAACTTGGCGCGCAAAGTAGGGTCTTGCGTGGCCACACCCACGGGGCAGGTGTTCAGGTGGCACTTGCGCATCATGATGCAGCCCTCAACCACCAGCGGTGCGGTGGCGAAGCCGAACTCGTCAGCACCCAACAAAGCGCCAATCGCCACGTCACGGCCGGTCTTCATCTGGCCGTCGGCCTGCACACGGATGCGACCGCGCAGGCCGTTGAGCACCAAGGTCTGCTGTGTTTCGGCCAAGCCGATTTCCCAAGGCGAGCCTGCATGTTTGACCGAGGACCAGGGCGAAGCGCCCGTGCCGCCGTCGTGACCAGCGATCACCACATGGTCGGCCTTGCACTTGGCCACACCGGCAGCGATGGTGCCCACACCAATTTCGGACACCAGCTTGACGCTGATGTCGCTGTGCGGGGCCACGTTCTTCAGGTCGTGGATCAGCTGGGCCAAGTCCTCGATGGAGTAGATGTCGTGGTGCGGCGGTGGCGAGATCAGGCCGACACCGGGCACCGAGTGGCGCAGCTTGCCGATGTAATCGGACACTTTGCCGCCAGGCAACTGACCGCCTTCACCGGGCTTGGCACCCTGGGCCATCTTGATCTGGATCTGGTCGGCGCTGTGCAGGTATTCGGCCGTGACACCAAAGCGGCCGGAAGCCACTTGCTTGATCTTGGAGCGCAGGCTGTCACCGGCGGCCAGAGGCATGTCGACTTCGACGTTTTCTGCACCAATCACGCTCTTCAAGGAATCACCCAACTTGATCGGGATGCCCTTGAGTTCGTTGCGGTAACGGTTGGCGTCTTCACCGCCTTCGCCGGTGTTGCTCTTGCCGCCGATGCGGTTCATGGCCACGGCCAGAGTGGCGTGCGCTTCGGTAGAAATTGAACCCAGCGACATCGCGCCAGTGGCGAAGCGCTTGACGATTTCGGCCGCAGGCTCGACCTGCTCCAGCGGGATGGCTTTGGACGGGTCGATCTTGAACTCGAACAGGCCGCGCAGCGTCATGTGGCGCTTGCTCTGGTCGTTGATGATCTGCGCGTATTCCTTGTAAGTGCTGAAGTTGTTGGCACGGGTGGAGTGCTGCAACTTGGCAATCGCGTCAGGCGTCCACATGTGCTCTTCGCCACGCGCACGCCAGGCGTATTCGCCGCCTGCGTCCAGCATGGTGGCCAAGATCGGATCGTCGCCAAAGGCGGCGGCGTGCATGCGGAAGGCTTCTTCGGCGATCTCGAACACGCCAATGCCGCCCACGCGGCTGGAGGTTCCAGTGAAGTACTTGTTGATGGTTTCGGTGTTGATGCCGATGGCTTCAAACAGTTGCGCGCCGCAGTAAGACATGTAGGTCGACACGCCCATCTTGGACATGATCTTGGACAAGCCCTTGCCGATCGCTTTGACGTAGTTGTAGAGGGCTTTTTCGGCGGACAAATCGCCAGGCAGCTCTTTGTGCAGCGCGGCCAAGGTTTCCATGGCCAGGTAGGGGTGCACGGCTTCGGCGCCGTAACCGGCCAGCACCGCAAAGTGGTGCACTTCGCGGGCGGTACCGGTCTCGACCACCAAGCCAGCCGTGGTGCGCAGGCCTGCGGTGACCAGGTGCTGGTGGATGGCCGACAGGGCCAACAAGGCAGGCACGGCCACTTGGGTTGCGCTCAAGGCCCGGTCGCTGATGATCAGGATGTTGTGGCCGCCCTTGATGGCGTCCACTGCTTCTGCGCACAGCGAAGCCAGCTTGGCTTCCACGCCTTCGCGGCCCCACAGCAAGGGGTAAGTGATGTTCAGCGTCGCGCTCTTGAACTTGCCCTGGGTGGCCTGCTCGATGTTGCGCAGCTTGGCCATGTCGGCAAAGTCCAGGATCGGCTGGCTCACTTCGAGGCGCATCGGCGGGTTGACCTGGTTGATGTCGAGCAGGTTCGGCTTGGGGCCAATGAAGGACACCAGCGACATCACTATCGCTTCACGGATCGGGTCGATCGGCGGGTTGGTCACTTGCGCGAACAACTGCTTGAAATAGTTGTACAGCGGCTTGTTCTTGTCGGACAGCACGGCCAGCGGGCTGTCGTTGCCCATGGAGCCGATGGCTTCTTCGCCGGCAGAGGCCATGGGCGCCAACAGAAACTTGATGTCTTCTTGCGTGGTGCCAAAGGCTTGCTGCAGGTCGAGCAAGGCCACGTTTGACGCGGGTGCCACAGTAGCTGCGCCCACGTCGTCGAGCTTGATGCGCAGGTTTTCGATCCATTGCTTGTATGGCTTGGCGCTGGCCAAACTGGCTTTCAACTCTTCGTCGTTGATCATGCGGCCTTGTTCCAGATCGATCAGGAACATCTTGCCCGGCTGCAGACGCCACTTGCGCACGATCTTGCTTTCAGGAATCGGCAGCACGCCGGTTTCCGAACCCATGATGACCATGTCGTCGTCGGTGATGATGTAACGCGAAGGGCGCAAGCCGTTGCGGTCGAGTGTGGCGCCGATCTGGCGGCCGTCGGTGAACACGATCGAGGCGGGGCCGTCCCAAGGCTCGAGCATCGCAGCGTGGTATTCATAGAAGGCCTTGCGGCGCTCGTCCATGGTGGTGTGCTGCTCCCATGGCTCGGGAATCATCATCATCACGGCCTGACTGATGGGGTAGCCCGCCATCGTCAGCAGTTCCAGGCAGTTGTCAAAGGTGGCGGTGTCGGACTGACCGGCGAAGCTGATGGGGTAGAGCTTTTGCAGGTCATTGGCCAGCACGGGGGAGGACATCACGCCTTCGCGGGCCTTCATCCAGTTGTAGTTGCCCTTGACGGTGTTGATCTCGCCGTTGTGCGCCACATAGCGGTAGGGGTGGGCCAATGGCCACTCGGGGAAGGTGTTGGTAGAAAAGCGCTGGTGCACCAAGCCCAGCGCCGAGACGCAGCGCTCGTCTTGCAGGTCCAGATAATAAGTACCGACCTGGTCTGCCAGCAGCAAGCCCTTGTATACCGCGGTGCGGCTGGACATGCTGGGGATGTAGTACTCGTTGCTGTGTTTCAGGTTCAGGGCCTGGATGGCGGCGCTCGCGGTCTTGCGGATCACGTACAGCTTGCGCTCCAGCGCGTCTTGCACGATCACATCGGCACCACGGCCGATGAAGATCTGGCGCATGACCGGCTCTTTTTCGCGCACGGTGGGTGACATGGGCATGTCGCGGTTCACGGGCACATCGCGCCAGCCCAGCACCACTTGGCCTTCGGCCTTGACAGCGCGTTCCAATTCTTGCTCGCAAGCCATGCGCGAGGCATGTTCCTTGGGCAAAAACACCATGCCCATGCCGTATTCACCAAACGGTGGCAACACCACGCCCACGGAACCGTCAGGGGCAACTCCAGCCCGGGCCATCTCTTCGCGGTACAACGCGTCGGGCAGCTGAATCAAGATACCGGCACCGTCGCCCATCAACGCATCGGCGCCCACCGCACCCCGATGGTCCAGGTTTTGCAAAATCTGCAGCGCTTGGGTCACGATGGCGTGCGTCTTATGCCCCTTAATGTGGGCGACAAAGCCAACACCACAAGCATCGTGTTCATTGGCCGGATCGTACAAACCGGTCGATTGGAAATGTTCTTTTGCACTGGCCGAAGTCATGGGCGCTCCTAAGGGTTTTCACGCAGACCGAGGAGTGTAGTGCACAGCAGCATCCATGCCAAACTTTTTAATCGGGGTCAGATCCCAATTAATTTCGCTTTTGGTTCGACTTTGATTTAATTGGGGACAGATTCAATCAAGCATCTTCTTGAATGGCCGCCCGGCCTTGCCCGGCATCAGTCGACGCGCCGTGAATTGCTGCAATTGCCCTACAAAATCTGCCGTACCCAAGGCCCAACCCGACAAGGCGCTTTGAGTCAACTGCTCCTTTTGGGACTGCGCCAAACCGCTTTGCACCAAACCGGCATAGGCCGCCTCGCGCGCAAATGGCGTGTTGCCCAAGCCCCAAAACAGGGCATGAGGCGTCACCCATTTGTCGCTCGCCTGCCCAATACAGTGCCTATGACTGGACCATTTGAAGTCAGTAGCCTGCGCCACCATGCCCGCCCGCACCGGGTTCAGGTCGATGTACACCATGCACGCCAAAAGATAGCGCTCACTCTCAATCAGGTTGCTGCGGTAGCGCCCTTCCCACAAGGTCCCGGTGCGTTGGTGCCGCAAATTGAAGTAACGCACATAGGCCCTGCCTACCGCCTGCATCATCTGAGGCAAGCCTGTGTCGGTTTCGGGCGTGAGCAGCAAATGAAAGTGGTTGTCCATGAGCACGTAAGCATGGATGGCCACCTTAAAAGTTTGTGCATGCTCTTGCCAGAGTGCCAGCAAACGCTCACGGTCCGCATCGTCGCGCACGATGGGCTGGCGGTCATTGCCGCGCTGGATGACGTGGTGGGGATAGCCTGCAACGGTCAGGCGGGGTTGGCGGGCCATAGGCGCTTGCTTTGTTTAAAAGCACCAGTTTAATTGGGATCTGACCCCAATTAAACTGAAATTAAAAAGTACTTCTTATTAATGTAAAAATAGGTGTCGATTTTTGCACTGTTTCTCGAGGACACCATGAAATGTGTTTCCAAAGCCTTAGCTTTTTGTCTGTCGCTTTGGCTGTCCGCCAACTCTCATGCCATGACCCTAGAACGCGTGGGCAACGACCTTTTCGCCACAGGTCCCACCGTCGATCAGGACTTTGTGCAGTTCAAGGATGCCCTTACGCAAGGCGGCATTGAGCGGCTGATTTTGGTCAACGGGTCAGGGGGTGACCTCTGGACTGGCATGCAAGTGGCGCGCATGGTCCGAGACGCCAAGATCACCACCGTGGCTTCGGGCTCCTGCATGTCGGCATGCTCGCTGATTTTCATGGCCGGGCAAGCACGTGCCTTTGGCACGGGAAGCTTGCCAAGAGTGACCATGGTTGGCATACACGGCGCACACGACCGGGTCTCCAAACGCGTCAACTCCACCTTCATGCCCCAGATGTTCGCCTGGTACAAGCAGCAAATGGGCGACAGATTTGATGCCCAGGTCATCAACCAAGCGCTGTACGACATCACTGAGGCTTATGGATTTTTAAGAATCCGCGAACTCCAACGCACGCAAGAAAAAGACCGCACACCCTGGTTCTGCCCCACCGGTCAAACGCCTTTCGATCAATGCCAGCAACACACCGGCAAAGACGCTTTCAGCCTGGGTGTGGTGACACAAACCGAGACCGTGCCGCTGCAATTGCCCGACAGCATGAAGGTGCAGCTCGGCTTTTTTGGCAAGTCCTTGGGCGCGCCCATGGTGGATTTACAGGACCGTGCCGATACCCTGATTGAGGGACTGTGCCAAGGCCAGTTGCTGTGCAAGACCATTGGACAACGCACCTTCAACAAATATCTGAGCGCGAACCACAACAAAGCCATGGCAATTGGCTGGGGCAAAACGGGTTACGGCGTGCGCTGGGGTGTAGACGACCCCGGGCAAGCTATATTGCGGGCGCTTTACAACTGCAATCACGCCAAAAACAACCCCAAACTCTGCCGCCTGGTTTCTGTCAACGAGCACGAGGTACTGCCTCTCTACGACGAGGCGAGCACCCAAGCCGCTGCCTTTTTGGGTCGGTTACAAACACCTTCACCCGAACGCATCGAGGCAGAACGCGAAGAGCCCGGCGCAAGAACCCCGTCTAAATTGCGCTGGGGTCAGGCACTCACGGGCATGACCCCTAAAGCATTGGAAGGCATACAACGATGGGATACCGCCACGTTGGTCCAAGCCCTGCAGCAACCCGGTCGCCCAGTGGTCATTGATGCGGCACGATTTGGACCTGTGATTCCCGGTGCACTCAGTTTCATCAACAGCGGTCTGGCTTTCGAGGATGACAAGTTAGAGCAGCCTTATGCAGAGCGCTTTGGCCAGATGCTGCGGGCAACCGCCCCCGACCTGAACCAACCGGTGGTTTTTTACTGCAACAACTCGGAAAGCTGGCTGTCCGTGAATGCTGCCATGCGTGCGCGCCAAATGGGCTACACCCAGGTGATCTGGTACCGAGGTGGTTTCGCGGCGTGGACCCAAGCGGGCTTGCCCACCGTGAGTAGGGTGCCTGTTGCTGTGCTGTATTGAGCCCACCCTACCGTATCGCATGGCGCCCGCCAGGCGGCTCGGAAAACGATACAGACTGGGTCATAAAAAGCCTGGATCATGTGCTTGCTTTTACTGGAGCAGCGGATACCAGCGGATACCGCCCTCCCATTAACCCCTCTACCCCAAACTCCTGCAGCAGCGCCAGAAGCCGCTCGCCCGCTGCACGCTTTTTCTGGCCGGTGTATTTGGCCAGGATCAGCTCATTTTTCATGGAGTGTTCCCAGCCCACCAGTTCGGTCACGGTAACCGAGTAGCCCTGTGACTCCAAATACAGGCAGCGCAGCACATTCGTGAGCTGACTGCCCACTTCGCGGGTGTGCAGAGGGTGACGCCAAAGCTCGGACAGCGGGGTGCGCTGCAGATTGAGCGCCTTGTTCTGGTTCAGGGCGCGGGCCAACTCGGCCTGGCAGCAGGGCACCAGCACCATGTATTGGGCTTTCTTTTGCAGACCAAACGCGATGGCGTCATCGGTGGCGGTATCGCAAGCGTGGAGCGCGGTGACCACATCGATCTGTTCGGGCAGCTCGGCGCTGTGCGCCGATTCGGCCACGCTCAGATTGAGGAACTGCATGCGCTCAAAGCCCAGCCGCTGGGCCAGTGCTTGAGACGACATCACCAATTCGCTGCGGGTCTCAATGCCGTAGATCGCGCCTTGGCCCAAGGCTTTGAAAAACAGGTCATAAATGATGAAGCCCAGATACGATTTGCCCGCACCATGATCGGCCAGCGTGGGACCGGTGTCGCTGGCGGGCAGCTCTTTGAGCAGTTTTTCGATGAACTGGAACAAGTGGTAGACCTGCTTGAGCTTGCGGCGCGAGTCCTGGTTCAGCTTGCCATCGCGGGTCAGGATGTGCAGTTCTTTGAGCAGCTCCACCGACTGACCGGGGCGCAGGTCGAGGTCCAGCGGCTTGGGGGCTGCGCCCGATTTATGGAGGTTCATGGATTTTTTAGCCATTGTTTTGGTCTTGGTCGGTCACCCATCGGACAGTCGTCAACAGGTCGACCACCTCAATACTTTCTTTCATGGGGTAACTTTGTTCAACGGGTGCCACCAACAGTTTGCGCACGGCCCCCAAATCGGCGGCCGCCTGGTGGAAGCCTTTGGACACGGTGGGCGCACTGGATCGCTTGATCTCGATGACCCAAGTTTGTTGGTTGCGAAATGTCAGCACCAGGTCCACCTCGGCACCGTTGCTGGTGCGGTAAAAACTGGCTTGGGCGTTGGGGGCTGCGTTCACCAACTGCTCCACCACAAAGCCCTCCCAACTGGAACCGGCTACGGGATGGCCGAGCACGGCGTCCAGATTCGACAAACCCAACAGGGCGTGAACCAAACCGCTGTCACGCACATACACCTTGGGCGAGCGAATCAAGCGCTTGCCCACGTTGCCATGCCAAGCTGGCAAGCGCCGCACCAGCATCAAATCACACAACAAGTCGATGTACCGGCTCACGGTCTGACCGCTGATGGCCAAGGCCGAGGCCAACTTGGATTGGTCTAGCAGCTCGCCTTGGTGGTGCGCCAGCATGGTCCACAAACGCCGCAGAGTGGTGGCGGGGATGCGCGGCCCCAAGGCTGGGATGTCTTTTTCCAGATAGGTGGTGATAAACACCTCACGCCACGTCATGCTATCGGCATCGGATGCCGCCAGCCACGACAAAGGAAAGCCCCCACGCACCCACAAAGCGTTCAAATCGGCCACGCTGGCCTTGGCGCCAAAAATCTCTGAGGCCTGCAGCGCAGGCAACTCGACATAAGCCACCCGACCCGCCAGACTTTCGCTGGACTGCTGCAGCAACACACCGGTGGCCGAGCCCAACAACAAAAACTGCCCGCTGGGTTGGTTCATGCGACGCCGCTGGTCGATGACACCTCGCAAAATGCTGAACAACTCGGGCATGCGCTGCACCTCGTCCAGGATCACCAGCTGCTGCGCGTGGGCCATCAAAAAGGCTTCTGGATCGTCAAGCTGTCTCTGTGCCGAGGGCAGTTCCAGGTCCAGATACAAGGCATTGGGGTACAACAACTTTTGCGCAAACGCCAAAGTGGTTTTGCCCGCCTGGCGCGGCCCGAGCAAACCCACGGCAGGAAATTGCTGCAGCAGGTGAAGGAGTTTCAGTTGGTGCTGACGGGGATACATCCATGCATTTTATCCAAACAACGGAATAAATACATGGATAATTCACTTAAATGACCCAAAAACCTGTTTTCAGTTGAGGGCTCCCCTCAACGCCTCAGTGCGGCCCCACATCCAGCTTTTTCCAGCCCTCAGCCCCAAGCTTGTCCAGCGTGGCGATGTTGGTCTCGTAAATCATTTCGGCTTCGGGAAAAGCCTCCACCGCCCGGTCGATGCTTTCCTCGCGCAGCAAGTGCAGCGTGGGGTAAGGCGAGCGGTTGGTAAAATTGCCGATTTCGTCCGGGTCGGTGTCGGCGAACTGGAATTGCGGGTGGAAACTGGCCACCTGAAACACGCCTTCCATGTCCAGCTCTTGCAGCACAGCATCGGCCTCGTCCAGAAAGTCGTTGAACTCCAAAAAATCCTGCAACATCTGCGGCATGATCAAGAGCACAGTCTCGCGCTCTTCGGCATCTAGAGCGGCCAGTGCTTGTAACTGTTCAATCAGCTCGTCACGCAGGCCTTCAAGGCCCTTGGCTTTACTCAGCACGTAATGGATCTGGCCCTTGACATGCGGGGCTTTGGCAAAGGGGCACAGGTTCAGGCCGATCACGGCGCGCTCAAGCCAGCGCACGGTGTCGGCAATTTCGGGTGTGTTCATGTCGGTCATGGGCGAGATTGTGCCTGCGAGAGCAAGCGTCCTGCCATCCAAGCCAGCACCGCACCCACGGCGCAACACCCCAGGGTAAACAGCGGGGTGAGCTGCCAGCCGCCCGCTTGCGCCGCCAAGGCGGCCACCACGGGCGGCCCCACAAACTGGCCCAGCGCCGACAACTGCTGCACCCAGCCCACAGTGGTGGCCACTTGCTGCTCACCCGGGGCCAAGCGCACCGCCAGGCTGAACAGCGTGCCTGGCACCAGCCCGCCCATGCCCGAGAACAGCAGCACCCCAGCAAAACGCAACCACGGCCATCCCTCGGTCACAGCGGCAAAGGCCACGGTGCTGCCCAACGCCATCGCGCCAAAGCCCAGCCACAGCGTGGTGCGGGGTGCCCAGCCGCGCTGCAACAATCGGCCAGACGCCATGTTGCCCGCAATGTTCACCGCTGCCGCCAGCGCCGTGAGCACACCCAGCAGCGCACCGCTTACCCCAAAGGCGGCGTAGATGGACGGCAAAAACCCGACCACCGCCAACCACTGCCCTGAATACATGCCAAAGGTGAGCGCCACCAGCCAGGGGCCGCGCGCGCCCAAAGTGCTGCGCAAGCGCTGCCAGGCCCCCAGGCCCACGCCATGCGCCTGTCGTGGATGTGCGACCACCGGATCGGCGGGCACCGCGCGCAGCAAAGCCGCCGCCATGGCCAGCGACACCAACGCAAACAAACCCCACCACGCACCCCAGCCCCAGGCCGGAATGAACAGCGGCCCCAGCAGCAAGGCAAGCGCCGTGCCGGTGGGCATGTACGCGCCCCACACGCCCAGCATGCCGGGCAGCCGCTCAGGCAAAACGAAACGACGAATCAAAGCAGGCGCTGGCAAAGCCACCAATAAAAACCCCAAGCCTTCCAAGGCTCTCAAGATCAGCAAAGCGGTCACAGAAGTGGCGAATGCACCCAGGCCACTGGCCAGCGCCAGCAGGCACAGGCCGCGCACCATGCTGCGCCGCAGACCCATGCCGTCGGCCAGCAAGCCCATGAACACCGCCAGGCTCATGCCGGCGAGTTGCACCATGGACAAGAGGAAACCGGACTGCACCAGCGTCAGGCCCAGCTCGGCCTGCAGCGCGGGCAAAGCGGGCGGCAGTTTGCCCACCTGCAAGGCCGCCACGCCGCCCGCGAGGACGACGAGCCAGGCGGCGAGGTGGACGGGCACCCCGCTCACAACAGCTTGCGCCCCGTCAGGCGTTCGTGTTCGCGCAAGGCAAAGCGGTCGGTCATGCCGGCGATGTAGTCGGCCACCGAGCGGTGCAGGTCGGCGCTGGCCGCAAAGTCGGTGGGCATTTCGGCAGGTTTCGCCACATAGGCGGCAAACAACTCGCGTACCACCTGCTGGGCTTGTCCGGTGGTGTGCATGACCTGCGGGTGGCGGTAGAGCTGCGCAAACAAAAACTTTTTGAGTTCGCTGCTGCGTGTTTTCATCCCGCCGCTAAAAGCCACCAACGGCCCAGCCAAACGGCCTTCGACCAGCGTGCGAACACCCGCCTGAGCCACGGCCTGCCGCGTGGTGTCGATCACGTCGTACACCTGGTCGCTCAGCATGCGCCGAATGGTCTCGTACAACAGGCGGCGCGGTTTGGCCGACAAGCTAGGATGCTCGCCCAGGGTCTGCCGGTGGTAGTGCTCAAACATCTCCACTTGCAGAAGTTGCTCCATGCTGATCAGCCCGGAACGCACGCCATCGTCGATGTCGTGCGCGTTGTAGGCAATCGCGTCTGCCAGGTTGCACAGCTGCGCCTCCAGGCTGGGTTGGGTGCGGTCAATGAAGCGCCGGCCCACGCCACCGGGCTCGGCCCGCTCCAGCTGCTCGGCATTGGCGCGTGAGCAATGCTTGAGCACGCCTTCGCGGGTTTCAAAGCTCAGGTTCAGCCCGTCAAACGCGGGGTAGCGCTCTTCGAGTTGGTCCACCACACGCAGGCTTTGCAGGTTGTGTTCGAAGCCACCGTGCTCGGTCATGCATTTGTTCAGCGTGTCCTGCCCGGCATGGCCAAAAGGCGTGTGGCCCAGGTCGTGCGCCAGCGCAATGGCTTCCACCAAATCCTCGTTCAGACCCAGGACCCTTGCAATCGAGCGGCCCAGCTGCGCGACTTCGAGCGAGTGCGTGAGCCGCGTGCGGAACAAGTCACCTTCGTGGTTCAGAAAGACCTGTGTTTTGTAGACCAACCGCCGGAATGCGGTGGAGTGCACGATGCGGTCGCGGTCTCTTTGATACGCATTGCGCGTGGGCGCGGGCGGCTCGGCAAAGCGGCGACCCCGGGTGTGCGCCGGATCGCAGGCCAGGGCCGACAAAGGGCCGACTGCTTGCTCAGACTCGGGTGACAAATCGCTTAGCAACATCGCAGCGCCTCAGGCGCAACAGGCGTTGATCACTTCGCGCACCATCGCATCGGGCGCACCGCAAACTGTGGCCTGGCCGGGGCCGTCGATCACCACAAACTGGATGTCACCGCCGATGGCTTTTTTGTCCAAGCGCATGTGTTCGATGTAATGGCCCGCGTTGTCGGCCGCATCAATCACAGGGCCGCGCACAGGCAATCCAGCGCGCTCGATCAGGGCACGCAGACGCGTCACAAAAGCGGCATCGACTCTGCCCAGACGGTGCGACAGCTCGGCCGCCATGACCATGCCGCAGCCCACGGCCTCGCCATGCAGCCAGACGCCAAAGCCCAAACCCGCCTCGATGGCGTGGCCAAAGGTATGGCCAAAGTTGAGGATGGCGCGCAGGCCCGCTTCGCGCTCGTCCTGCCCCACCACCCAGGCCTTGATCTCGCAGCTGCGTTGAACGGCGTGCGCCATCGCGGCCGGGTCTTGTGCCATCAGCGCGTCGATGTTCGCCTCGATCCAGGCCAGGAAATCCATGTCGGCAATCGGGCCGTATTTGATGACTTCGGCCAGGCCCGCGCTCAATTCGCGGGGGGGTAAGGTGGCCAGCGTGTTCAGGTCGCACACCACCCGCACAGGCTGGTAAAACGCGCCGATCATGTTTTTACCCAGCGGGTGATTGATGGCGGTTTTGCCGCCCACCGACGAATCCACCTGCGACAAAAGCGTGGTCGGCACCTGCACAAAAGGCACACCGCGCATGTAACTGGCGGCAGCAAAACCTGTCATGTCGCCCACCACACCGCCGCCCAAGGCAAACAGTACGGTTTTGCGGTCGCAACCATGGCCCAGCAGAGCGTCAAAAATCAGGTTCAGGGTTGGCCAGTCTTTGTGCGCCTCACCATCCGGCAGCACCACGGTGTGCACTTTTTTGTAATGCGGGGCAATAGCGCTGCGCAACGCGGCTTCGTACAGCGGGGCAATCGTGTCATTGGTCACGATCATCGCCGTCTGCGCCTTGGGCAGGCCAACCCAGCTTTCAGGGCTGCCCAACAGGCCTTGGCCAATCTGGATATCGTAACTGCGGTCGTCCAGTGAAATGGCGACCGTTTGAACAGGTGCGGTTTGGAGGGGGAATGTGGGCTCGGACATAGGACCCGAGTGTAGATGTTTCACGCTGCCATCCCACTGCGCCAGAGAAGCGGTACTGGGCGTACGCTGACGTGCAGCCTGTCATACAGGCAGACGCATGGCGGGGCAGAAGGCCCAGGCCATGCGCCTTGCCGGTGTCTCAGAGCTTGAAGGCCACCACTTTCTGGGTCTGCTCGCCCAGGCCGTCGATGCCCAAACGCATCACGTCGCCGCGCTTGAGGTAAACAGGGGCAGACTTGCCGTCGACCTTGACGCCCATGCCCACGCCCGGTGGTGTGCCGGTGGTGATGATGTCGCCTGGCTCCAGAGTCATGAACTGGCTCACATAGCTCACCAGTTTGGCCACGCCAAAAATCATGGTTTTGGTGTTGCCGGTCTGAAAACGAACGCCGTTCACATCGAGCCACATGCCCAAGGCTTGCGGGTTGGGCACTTCGTCACGTGTGACCAACCAAGGGCCAACGGGGCCAAAGGTGTCGCAACCCTTGCCCTTGTCCCAGGTAGCGCCGCGCTCGAGCTGGTATTCACGCTCGCTCACGTCGTTGACCACGCAATAACCGGCGACATGGTTGAGGGCGTCTTTTTGCGTGACATAACGCGTGCGGGTGCCGATCACGATGCCCAGCTCGACTTCCCAGTCGGTTTTCTTGGAGCCTTTGGGCAACATCACGTCGTCATCAGCACCTTGAATGCAGGAGATGGTTTTGGTGAACACGATCGGCTCGGCCGGAATGGGCATGTTCGACTCGGCCGCATGGTCGGCGTAGTTCAGGCCGATGGCGATGAACTTGCTGGTGTACGAGATGGGCGTGCCGAAACGCTTTTTGCCGCGCACAAGAGGCAACTTGTCGGTCTTGACCTTGGCCAACTTGGCCAGGGCCTTGTCGTTCAGTTGATCGGGCGAGATGTCTTTGACCACGCTGCTCAAGTCGCGCAAGCGGCCATCGGCGTCGATCAGACCAGGTTTTTCTTTGCCGACTTGGCCATAGCGAACGAGTTTCATAGTTGCCTTTCAGTTTTCAAAACAATCAATAAGTGGAGCGGCCGCCAGACAGGTCAAAGACCGCGCCGGTGGAGAAGGAACATTCTTCGGTGCTCAGCCAGGTCACCATGGCGGCGACTTCTTCGGGCTCGCCAAAGCGGGCCATCGGTATTTTAGAGAGCATGAACTGGATGTGCTCGGGCGTCATTTGATCAAAAATTGCCGTCTTCACAGCCGCCGGGGTGACACAGTTCACTCGCACGCCCGTGTCGGCCAGCTCTTTGCCCAAGGATTTGGTGAGACCAATCACGGCCGCCTTGCTCGCACTGTAAGCGCTGGCATTGGGGTTGCCGTCTTTGCCCGCGACCGACGCGATGTTGACGATGCGCCCGTAATTGCGGGTCTTCATGTGGGCGCTCAGTTCGCGGCAGCAATGAAACAAGCCATGCACGTTCACATCGAACACCTGCTTCCAGGCATCGACCGGGTAATCCCACACTTTGACGTTGGGGCCGGTGATGCCGGCACTGTTAACCAGCACATCGACGCCCGCCAGCGCCGTGGTCTGCGCCGTGGCTTGCACCACTGAGGCATGCTCGGCCACATCGACCAGCACGGTGTTGACCACTGCACCTTGCTGGCCCTGGCGCAACAACTCAGCGGCTTTCGTCATGCCCGGCACATCGCGGTCCCAAATGGTGACCCGTGCGCCGGAAGCCAGCATGCGCTGTGCGATGGCAAAACCCAGGCCGGTGGCCCCGCCGGTGATGACCGCGTGGCGGCCTTTCATGTCAAGCAAGTTCATGTGTATCTTTCGGAAAAATCAAATGGTCATGCCACCGTCGACCATGTAGGCATTGCCTGTGGCGAAGATGGATTCGTCGGATGCGAGGAAGGTGACGATGGGCGCGATCTCATGCGCTTGGGCCAACCGGCCCATGGGCTGGCGGTTGATGAAATCTTGCCGCGCCTGAACTGGGTCGGCATAGCTGTTGATGCGGTCTTGCAGCGAGGGCGTGTCCACCGTGCCGGGGCAAATGCAATTGCAGCGAATGCCCTTGCGCACGTAATCGGCCGCCACGCTTTTGGTCAAACCAATGACGGCCGCTTTGCTCGCGCCATAGATAAAACGGTTGGGCAGGCCGCGCACGCTGGAGCACACGCTGGCCATGTTGATGATGCTGCCGCCCTGGCCGTCTTTTTCAAACTGCGCCAGCATTTTGGGGATGGCCGCCTGGATCATCCAGAACTGCGATCGCACGTTAAGATTGAAAGCAAAATCCCAATCCTCGTCGGTGGCCAGTTCGATGTTGCCGTTGTGCACAAAGCCTGCGCAGTTGAAGATGATGTCAATGTGCGGCAGACTGGCCACTTGGGCGGCAATCGCTTTTTTGTCGAGCACGTTCAGAACGGCGGTGTGAACATTCGCCACGCCTTGGTAAGACTTGAGCAGCTCGGCGTTCACATCGGTCGCATAAACTGTGGCGCCCTCAGCGGCCATGGCCAATGCGGCGGCTTGGCCAATGCCTTGCCCGGCGGCGGTGACAAGTGCAATTTTTCCTTTGAGTCTCATGGTGCTTTGATCTCCAGTTGGGTGATTTGTCTTGCGGTGATGGCAGCCCAGTCCCAGGCGATGCCCAGGCCGGGGGTTTCGGGTGGCAGGGCATAACCGTTCTTCACCTGCATGCGCGAGGTGGTGATGTCATCAAGCTGAGGAATGTATTCGACCCAAGTGGCGTTGGGCACAGCTGCGCACAGGCTCACATGCAACTCCATCAAAAAGTGCGGGCACACCGCCACGTCAAAGGTTTCGGCGAGGTGCGCGGTTTTGATCCAGGGCGTGATGCCGCCAATGCGCGCCACATCGGGCTGCACGATGGAGCATGCGCCCTGCTCCAAATACTCACGGAACTGCATCGGGTGGTACATGGATTCGCCCACCGCCACGGGAATCGTGGTGTGCTCGCGCAGCTGGCGGTGGCCCGATACATCTTCGGCAGGAAGGGGCTCTTCCATCCACGCCAAGCCCAGCCCGTCAAAAGCCCGCGCCCGGCGCACGGCCTCGGCGCGGTTGAAGCCTTGGTTCGCATCGGTCATCAAGTCAAAGCCCGGGCCCACCGCGTCACGCACGGCATAAAGGCGCGCCACGTCTTCGCTCACATGGGGCCTGCCGATCTTGATCTTGGCGCCTTTGAAGCCTTGGGCTTGCGCTTCCAGCGTTTGGTCCACCAACGCCTGGGGCGACAAATGCAACCAGCCGCCTTCGGTGGTGTAGAGCGGCACGCGCGGCTGCGCCCCACCCAGCAGCTGCCACAGCGGCAGGCCCTGGCTTTGCGCACGCCAGTCCCACAAGGCGGTGTCCACACACGCCAGCGCCAGGCTGGTCATGGCCCCTACGGCCGTGGCGTGGGTGTGAAAAAACAGGTCTTTCCAGATGGCCTCGACCAGGACCGGGTTGCGCCCGATCAGGCGCGGGGCCAGGTGGTCCTTGAGCAAGGCCATGACCGAAGAGCCACCGGTGCCAATCGTGTAGGCGTAGCCCGTGGCCGCGATGCCGTCGCTGCAGTGCAGCGTGAGCAAAATCGTTTCTTGCGTCACAAAGGACTGGATGGCGTCGGTGCGCAAGACCTTGGGCGGCAAGTTGACTTGCCGAAGGCTCACGCGGTCAATGGTGACGGGGGTCATGTGGTGCAGCAAGGAGGGTAAAAAAACAGGCGGAGCAAGATCAGCTGCCAGCAGCGGCACCTGCAGCGACACATGCCGCGATATGGGTTTCAAGGCCTTGCAGCATGAGACATCTCCACCGCACCGTGCGTCGTTTACGTGACAGCCGCCATGCGGGTTTGTGCGGAGTTGCAATGGCTTTTGATCATGTGATGATTGTGCAACTGGTCTGACCACTTGTCCAATTCACGTTATCCCTGATTCCCCATGCCCTTGCATACCGTTGCCCCACAGCGCCTTTACCGCCAGATTGCCGAGCAGCTTCGGCAGCTGATGGCGTCGGGCGAGTTCGCGCTGGGCTCGCGCTTGCCAGCCGAACGCGACCTTGCCGTGCAGTTGGGCGTGAGCCGCCCTTCGGTGCGCGAAGCCCTGATCGCGCTGGAAGTGGAAGGCATGATCGAGGTGCGCACGGGGTCTGGCATTTATGTGCGGCAAAACACAGCGGCCAAGTCGACCGCGGCCACGGCAGAGTTGGACGACAACACCCCTGCCAACTGGGGGCCTCTAGAGGTCATGAGCGCCCGCATTCTGGTCGAGGCCGAAGTGGCAGCCCTTGCTGCCGCCAACGCCCAAAAGGGCGACCTCAAAGCCATCAAGAGCGGACTGCAAAAAATGAAGCTCGAAGCCGCGCGGGATGAAGTGCCGCGCCAAGGCGATGAAGCGTTTCACGATGCCATTGCCCAAGCCTGCGGTAACAGCGTGTTGCTGGACACGGTGCAGCGCTACTGGATGGCCCGCAACGGGCCCTTGTTTGAACGGCTGGGTGATTATTTTGAACACCCCGCCTCATGGCAAACCGCCATTGCAGAACACCTGGAAGTGATGCAGGCTATCGAAGCGCGCGACAGCAGCGCGGCCCGTAAAGCCATGCAAAAGCACCTGAAACAAGCCCACAAAAGATACAGCGCGAGCTGGCGCCGCGCACCCGCCCGTTAGGGTGGTTTTTCTGTTCCCGCGTCAGCAAATTTCAAACCCCAATGAGGAGACCAAGATGAGCAAACGATTCACACTGAAAACCCTGGCCGCCGTCGGCGCAATGGCCATGGGCACGCTGCTGGTCAGCACCGGCGCCATGGCCCAGCAAAAGATCAAGTGGGCCCACGTCTACGAGACATCAGAGCCGTACCACACCGAATCGGTGTGGGCCGCCGACGAGATCAAAAAGCGCAGCAACGGCAAGTTCGACATCCAGGTGTTCCCTGCCTCCACGCTGGGCAAAGAGACCGACATCAACCAAGGCCTGACCCTGGGCACGGTGGACATGATCATCAGTGGCTCGTCTTTTGCGGCACGCAATTACCCGCGGTTTGGCATCGCCTACTACCCCTTCATCTTTCGTGATGATGCACATTTGATTGCCTACTCCAAAAGCCCGATTTTTCAGGAAATGGTCAACGAATTTCGCACCAAGACTGGCATCCAAGTGACTGCCTACACTTACTACGGCGCGCGCCACACCACGGCCCAAAAAGCCTTCACCAATTGCGAGGGTATGAAGGGGATCAAGATCCGCGTGCCCGACGTGCCCGCCTACCGCGCCACACCTGAGTCCTGCGGTGCCAACCCTACGCCCATCGCTTTTGCCGAGGTGTATCTGGCCCTGCAAAACGGCACTGTGGAAGCCCAAGAAAACCCCTTGACCACCATCGAAGCCAAGAAGTTCTATGAAGTGCAAAAAGCCATCATGCTGACAGGTCACATCGTGGACGGTTTGATCACTCAAGTTGCGCCTCACTTATGGAATAAATTGAGCGATGCAGAAAAAAGAATGTTCACTGAAGTGACGCAGCAAGCAGCAGCGCGTGCCACCGCCAAGATCAAAGCGCGAGAAGTCGAGTTGGTGGACGAGTTCAAGAAAAAAGGCCTGCAAATCGTACAGGTGGACCGCAAGTCTTTCCAGGATGCTGTCCTGAAAAACAAACCCCTGACCTCCATGGGTTTCACGCAGTCTGACTTCGACAAGATCCAAGCGGCCAAGTAAGCCGATGGGCTGGGCAGGTCGGACCCGCAAGGTCCGACCTGCTGCGTTTTTTCGATTTCAAGGATTCCCCATGAGCAACCTCCCCGACCTCGACGCCATGCCCAAAGTCATGGGCGACGATGGCCAGTTTCACGCCACCGATGACGAAGTTGACCTGTCAGGCACCCCCATTGAGGCTTGGGTGGCGTTGGCCTTTTTCTGGGCCTTGGGGCTCACGGTTTTTTACCAATTTTTTACGCGCTACGTGATGAACAACTCGGCCTCATGGACCGAAGAGATTGCACGTTATTTGCTGATCGCCGCCGTCTTCACGGGGGCCACCATCGGTGTGGCCAAAAACAATCACATCCAGGTGGACTTTTTCTTTCGGTTCATGCCCGACTGGATGGGCCGCGCCATGGGCACTGTGGTCGATGTGATGCGGATCGCCTTTTTTGCGGCCGCCACCTTCCTCACGGGCCAAATGATGCAAAAGCTGGGCAGCTACAAAATGACCATCATCGACTTGCCGATGAACCTGGTTTATGGCGTGGTGATGGCCGGTTTTGCGGCCATGTGCTTGCGTGCCGTGTGGGTCGCCAAGGTGCATTGGCAACGCGGCTACACCGTACTCCAACGCCCCGAATCTGAAATGACCGACCGCTGAAACGCCCTTAGAAAGTTTTCCCATGTTGAAGATCCTTTTCCTTATCCTCATGAGTGGCGGCATTCCGGTGGCCATTGCCATGGCGGGCGCGTCACTGATTTACCTTTTGTTTGTAGAAAGTTCACCACCCTTTGTGGTGATCCACCGCATGGTCTCGGGCATCGACAGCTTTCCGCTGCTGGCCGTGCCGTTTTTCATCTTGGCCGGTAACCTGATGAACAACGCGGGCATCACCAACCGCATCTACAACTACGCGCTAGCCTTGGTGGGCTGGCTCAAGGGCGGTCTCGGTCACGTCAACGTGGTGGGCTCGGTCGTGTTTGCGGGCATGAGCGGCACGGCCATTGCCGACGCGGCAGGCTTGGGCACCATCGAGATCAAGGCCATGAAAGACCATGGCTACAGCACCGAATTTGCCGTGGGCGTCACCGCCGCTTCGGCCACACTGGGGCCCATTATTCCGCCCAGCTTGCCCTTTGTGATCTACGGCATGATGGCCAACGTCTCGGTGGGAGCTCTATTTCTCGCGGGCATCTTGCCCGGCATCTTGATGGCGCTGCTGATGATGCTGACGGTGGCCTATTTTGCGCACAAAAACGGCTGGGGCGCCGATGTGAAATTCGAGTGGCCCAAGGTCATCAAGGCCTTGGCCGAAACCGCTGTGGTGATTGGCTGGCCAATGGCGATTTGGTGGCTGGTCAAAACCATGGGCACACCGCCTCAACTCACGGTGTTTGCGGCCCTGATCGTTTTGTTCGCCGCCGACAAGTTCTTCAACTTTCAGGCCGTTTTGCCCATCATGACCCCCGTGATCTTGATTGGCGGCATGACCACCGGCGTATTCACTCCCACCGAAGGCGCGATTGCAGCCTGTGTGTGGGCTATCGTCCTGGGCTTCTTTTGGTACCGCACACTGAACTTCAAAATGTTTGTCAAGATCAGTCTGGACACCGTGGAAACCACCGCCACCGTGCTGTTCATCGTGGCTGCCGCCAGCATTTTTGGCTGGATGCTCACGGCCACGGGCGTGACCACGGCGATCTCTGCCTGGGTTTTGGGCTTCACACAAGAACCCTGGGTGTTTTTGCTGCTGGCCAACGCGCTGATGCTGTTTGTGGGTTGCTTTCTCGAGCCCACTGCCGCCATCACGATTCTTGTGCCGATTTTGGTGCCGATTTGCCAGCAGTTGGGCATTGACCTGGTTCACTTTGGTCTGGTGATGGTGCTCAATTTGATGATCGGCCTGTTGCACCCGCCCATGGGCATGGTCTTGTTTGTGTTGGCCCGTGTGGCCAAGCTCAGCGTGGAGCGAACGACGATTGCCATCTTGCCCTGGCTGTTCCCCTTGATCGGAAGCTTGGCCATCATCACCTACGTCCCTAGCCTGGTGCTGTGGTTGCCCAAGCAGTTTTATTGACCTGGAGGGACAGCTGTTCAGCGCTATCCCCAACTGATTAAAAAATATGCCCACTTCATTCATTCGTTTGCACCCGTCTGACGACGTGGTTATCGCCCGCAGCCAACTCATGAGCGGCAGCGCCGTGGAGGGCGTGCCCGTGCGCGGCCTGATTCCGCCGGGCCACAAAATCGCCACACGCGCCATCGCCGTGGGCGAGCCGGTGCGCCGGTACAACCAGATCATTGGCTTTGCGCACCAGCCCATCGCGCCGGGCGAGCATGTGCACACGCAGAACCTGAACATGGGTGCCGAAAAAGGCAACTTCGAGCGCGACTACGCCATCGGGCAAGACGTTAAACCCGAGCCCGTGCGCAAGCAGGCGACCTTCATGGGCTACAAGCGCTCTGACGGTCGCGTGGCCACGCGCAACTACATCGGCGTGCTGTCCAGCGTGAACTGTTCAGCCACTGCAGCACGCGCCATTGCCGACCATTTTTCCAAGCGCAGCAACCCCGCCGCGTTGGCTAACTTTCCGAATGTGGACGGCGTGGTGGCACTGACCCACGGCACCGGCTGCGGCATGGACACCGAAGGCATGGGCATGCAGTTGCTTGAGCGCACGCTGGCCGGCTATGCGACGCACGCCAACTTCTGGGGCGTAGTGGTGGTGGGCCTGGGATGCGAGTCCAACCAACTGGGCACCTGGCTGGCACACAGCAGCCTGCGCGTGGGCGACACGCTCAAGGTCTTCAACATCCAAGACACGGGTGGCACGCGCCTGACCGTGGAAAAGGGCATCCAGCTCATCGAAGAGATGCTGCCTCGCGCCAACGCCACCCAACGCGAGCCTTGCAGTGCCGAACACATCACCGTGGGCCTGCAGTGCGGCGGCTCGGACGGTTATTCGGGCATCAGCGCCAACCCGGCGTTGGGCGCGGCGGTGGACTTGCTGGTGCAGCACGGCGGGACCGCGATCCTGAGCGAAACGCCTGAAATTTATGGGGCTGAGCATTTGCTGACGCGCCGCGCCGTCAAGCCTGAGGTAGCGCACAAACTGATCGAGCGCATCAAATGGTGGGAAAACTACACCGCCATTAACGGCGGCGAGTTGAACAACAACCCCTCCCCCGGCAACAAGGCGGGTGGCTTGACCACGATCTTGGAAAAATCATTGGGTGCCGTGGCCAAAGGCGGCACCAGCAACCTGCAAGCGGTGTACGAATACGCCGAGCCGGTTACCGCCAAAGGCTTTGTCTACATGGATACACCGGGCTACGACCCAGTGAGCGCCACAGGCCAGGTGGCTGGTGGTGCCAACGTGATTTGCTTTACCACCGGGCGCGGCAGCGCGTATGGCTGCGCCCCATCGCCCAGCCTCAAGTTCTCGACCAACACCGCGCTCTGGAAAAAACAGGAAGAAGACATGGACCTGAACTGCGGCGAGATTGTCGACGGCGGTGTGAGCATCGCTGAGATGGGTCAGCGCATTTTCGACATGATCCTGGCCGCCGCGTCGGGCGAACCGACCAAGAGCGAGCGCCACGGCTACGGCCAAAACGAATTCGTGCCATGGCAAGTTGGTGCGGTGATGTGAGTGGAAAGTGACACCACACTTGTCATCCTCAACCACCTCTTGTCATCCTCAACCTCCTCTTGTCATCCTCAACCTCCTCTTGTCATCCTCAACCACCTCTTGTCATCCTCAACCTCCCCGTGTCATCCCGGACTTGATCCGGGATCCATGTGACCACTGCCATGTCCCCAAAACCCAAAGATGGACCCCGCGTCAAGCCCGAGGTGATAACACACAACACCCCCGGGTCAAGCCTGGGGTGACAACACACCGTAACCCTCGGGTGAAGCCCGGGGTGACACCGCAAAATCTCCATGACTTGAAAGCCCCCTCATGAGCCACCTCATCCAAGCCACCGATCTGCGCCAACACATCACCCGCATCATCGCCATGACCGGCAGCGCCCCGGCCGAGGCCGCGCAAGTTGCCGACAACCTGGTCATGGCCAACCTGAGCGGCCACGACTCGCACGGCGTGGGCATGGCGCCGCGCTATGTGGACGCGGTGCTCGAAGGAGGGTTGTCGCCCAACACGGGTGTCAAGGTCTTGCTGGACACCGGGCCCTTGCTGAACCTTGACGGCCAGCGTGGCTATGGCCAGATCACCGGTGTGCAAGCCATGCAAATGGGCATTGAGCGGGCCAAGCAACACGGCGTGTGCACCGTGGCCCTGAGCCGATCTCACCACCTGGGCCGCATCGGCCACTTGGCCGAAATGGCCGTGGCCCAAGGCTTGGTGTCGATTCATTTTGTGAACGTGCTCGCGCGCCCTGTGGTCGCGCCCTTTGGTGGTGGCGACGGCCGCTTTGGCACCAACCCCTGTTGCATCGCCGTGCCCATGGGCAGCCGTGCGCCCTTTGTGCTGGACTTTGCCACCAGCCGCGTGGCGCAAGGCAAGATGCGCGTGGCGCACAACAAGGGCGAACAAGTGCCGCCTGGCTATTTAATTGACGAACACGGCCACCCCACCACCAACCCCGGCGTGGTGGTGGTGCCGCAGTCCAACGGCCTGTTCGGAGCGCTCATGACCTTTGGCGACCACAAAGGCTTTGGCATGGCCATGGCCTGTGAGCTGCTGGGCGGCGCGCTGACCGGTGGTGGCACTTGGCACCGCGAAGCCGACCACCAACGGACGGTACTCAACGGCATGCTGACCATGCTGATCGACCCAGTGCGCCTGGGCACACAAGCCGTGTTCGAGCAAGAAGCTCTGGCCTTTGACGACTGGCTGCGCCAAAGCCCCGATGCCCCAGGCAGCGATGGCGTACGCATGGCGGGCGACCCCGAACGCGCTGCCCGCGCAGATCGCGAGCAAAACGGCATTTGGATCGATGACGCCACCTGGGCCGAGATCGAAGCGTCAGAAAAAAAGCTACAGCAATCACCCCGGTCTTAACCATGTTTTGCAACCCCGGACTTGCTTGAACCCTGTTACCCCGGACTTGATCCGCCGTCCATGCCTTCAATGACCTTGGATACCGGATCAAGTCCGGTATGACAACTTATATAAGTTCCGGCCCGATAACTTGCCCACCACTTGCACCTCACGACCTCCGCACCCACCGACTTGACTCTCATGCACCTCTCAGCCCTCGCCCTGGCATCGCTGCCCGCCGATATCGTCACCCCCATTTATGACCGCCGCCACCACGCCCCCGGCGTGGTGCACTTGGGCCTGGGCGCTTTCCACCGCGCCCACCAGGCCATGGTGTTTGACCGGTTGCTGGCCAGTGGTGACACGCGCTGGGGCATACACGGTGTGGGCATGACACGGCCGGATCTGGTGAACCAACTCAAAACGCAAGACGGCCTGTACGCGGTGCGCGTGGCCGATGGTCAGGGCGTGAAATGGCAAGTGCCCGGCGCCCTGTGGCGCACCAGCGTGGCCACCACAGAACGCGATGCTGTGGTGCAAGCCATCGCCGCACCCAGCACGCGCTGGGTCACGCTCACCGTCACCGAAAAAGGCTACACGCCCACTCTGGCGCAACTGCTGCTGGACGGCTTGCGCCTGCGCCAGCAAGCAGGTCTTTCGGGCATCACCATCGCATCGTGCGACAACCTGCAAGGCAACGGCCACAAGCTGCAGGCTTTGGTCAAAGCCGCCGCTGCGCCAGAAGACTCAGAGGTGCTGAGTTGGCTCGACGCGCACTGTGCCTTTCCGTGCAGCATGGTCGACCGCATCGTGCCTGCTGCCACACCTGAGGTGCTGGCCGCAGCGCAAGAGGCACTGGGCGTTAAAGACCACTGCACTTTGAGCACTGAGGGCTTTTGGGAATGGGTGATCGAAGACCGCTTTGCAGACCCGGCAGATGCTGCCCTGCTGCAGAGCGCTGGCGTGCGTGTCACGGCCGATGTGCACAGTTACGAAGAAGCCAAACTGCGCATGCTCAACGGCAGCCACACAGCCATGGCCCTGATGGGCGCGGTCACGGGCAGACCTTTTATTGCCAGCTGCATTGGCGTGCCACACATCCGAGAATTTGTGTTCCGCTTGATGGGCCAAGAAGTCGCGCCGCACCTGAGCCGCAGCGACTGGGCCGATTACCGAACTGCGCTGATCGCGCGCTTTGGCAACCCTTACCTCAAGCACAGCGTGCACCAGATCGCCACCGACAGTTCTCAAAAAATCCCGCAGCGCTGGCCACCGTCTGTTCTTGGCCAGATTGCACAAGGCGCTTCGTTTGAACACCATGCGCTGGCCGCGGCCGTGTTTGTGCGCTACACGCTGGGTGTGGACGAGCAAGGCCAAACCTATAACCTGAACGACCCACAAGCCGAGAGCCTGATGGCACTGGGTGCCGCGCAACGCACCACACCCGAGGCCTGCGTGCGCGCCCTGCTGGCCCGCGAAGACCTGTGGGGATGCGCCCTGCCCCAAGACGCAGCCTGGACGGCTCGCGTTAAGCACTGGCACCAACACATCCTGCAGCACGGCGTGGACCACGCTGTCCAGCAACTGACCGGGACCTGAGCCATGAAAATCACCGCCGCCCGCGTCATCGTCTGCAGCCCCGGCCGCAACTTCGTCACCCTCAAGATCGAGACTGACCAAGGCGTTTACGGCATCGGCGACGCCACACTCAACGGCCGCGAACTGGCGGTGGTCAGCTACCTCGAAGAGCATGTTCTGCCCTGCCTGATCGGGCGCGACCCGCAGCAGATTGAGGACGTCTGGCAATACCTCTACAAAGGCGCGTACTGGCGGCGCGGCCCGGTGACCATGAGCGCCATTGCGGCGGTAGATACCGCGCTGTGGGACATCAAAGCCAAGATGGCGAACATGCCGCTGTACCAGCTGCTGGGCGGGCGAAGCCGCACCGGGGTGATGGTGTATGGCCACGCCAATGGCCGCGACACGGCAGAAACCGTGGACGAAGTTTTGCGCCACAAGGAAGAAGGCTACCTGGCCATCCGCGCCCAAAGCGGCGTACCGGGTTTGAACAAGGTCTATGGCGTGAGTGGTGTGAACAGTGCCAACCGCATGTACGAGCCCGCCGATGGCAACTTGCCCAGCGAGCACGACTGGAGCACCGAAAAGTATTTGCGCCACACCCCCGCCCTGTTTGAAGCCGTGCGCGAAGCCGTGGGCCCCGACATCCATTTGCTGCACGACGTGCACCACCGCTTAACGCCCATCGAAGCAGCGCAATTGGGCAAAGCACTGGAACCTGTGCGCATGTTCTGGATGGAAGACCCGACTCCGGCCGAGAACCAGGACGCGTTTGCCTGGATACGCCATCACACCACCACGCCGATTGCGGTGGGCGAGATTTTCAACAGCATCTGGGACTGCAAGACCCTGATCGAAAAACAGCTGATCGACTACATCCGCACCACCGTGGTCCACGCGGGCGGCATCACGCACCTGCGCCGCATCGCCGACCTGGCCAGCCTGTACCAAGTGCGCACCGGCTGCCACGGCGCAACCGACTTGTCGCCCGTGTGCATGGGCACGGCCCTGCACTTTGACACCTGGGTGCCCA